>Ga0193742_1000016_pt1 | contig 116530 bp, 166 predicted proteins | sample L2c1metaG_FD_165511 | JGI IMG/M metagenome (GOLD analysis project Ga0193742, IMG submission 165511) | Soil microbial communities from a riparian zone of the East river system, Colorado, United States - L2c1 | ecosystem: Environmental > Terrestrial > Soil > Riparian zone | place: USA: East... | reverse complement strand
TGGGGGGCAATGAGTGGGGTGAAAAGTGAACCCCAGAGGAATTGTCTGACCTCTACCATTCACCATGTTGAGAGTCTGTTGAGGGCCTCTATCAATTTGAGTGAGAAATATGATAACCAAAACATTCAAGGCAAAAGAAGGAACAAACCAATGATAGTTGCGCCTGCCTTGCGACATTGTTCCACAATGGTTGCAACATTGAGTCCGTATTGACACTACTAAAATTTGAGGAGACAGAGGTATCCCATCATCATGCAAAGTATGCAGCTTCCAGCGTCATATCTTCGTTAAGTTTGCGCGTTTGTCAAGCTCTTGTGCACCATGCGATTACAGCTTAGACTATACATGAGTCATTGACTTTCATTTACATAATTCGCGCAAGGTAAACCTGAACACATTTCTGTTACTAACGGAAACCCAACCTAACACTCACCTTTGCTAATTCTTCCCCGGTGAAAAGGTGTTGAGTTTGAGCTCAGCTAGAAATTTGGTCACGGAGTCCCAGTCGTCGTGGTTGTTCATTAACGTTTGTTCAAGCCACGGTTGCGAACCTGTGATTGATGAATCAACCAAGGCGCAAGAAGCAACGAATAGACACTAATCAAAAAGAAAAGGCCCAACGTTGGCCGGAATACTTTCATTCAGTACGTACACCCATCCATACCTGAAGCTCGCATTGAATCTGAGTCTTCCAAAGCTATTCAGGGTTAGTCAGTACAATCTACTAACTTCAAGTGCTATTTTCACCCACCACCTCATCTAGATATTCAAAGTTAGTTCTACTTGGCTAGTTCAACTGTGCTTACTTTACCGTCTGCATCTAGGCCGTCAACACAGTTCTTGCTTTCATCACGTCCAAGCGGCATCTAGCAACATCTTTCCCTGCTATTCGCTCATCAGTTGAAGGTCTCCTGAAACAGTACATCTTATTAACTTCAGTTACTGTTGTATTTCTGACACTCTTTTCAAGTCCATTAGAGATTGTAAAAATCGCCGAAATCAAGTCTGTTCTCTTCATTGAGATAATCTTTGTCACGCTAAATTTGCAGTACCCAGAGCATTGCTTCCCGATCTCATCAAGTTCTCTTACATACCCCGAGCTGAATTCCAAGTACACGAAGAATTTAAGACCACAAACGGTCGATCAGTTGACTATTCAATAGGTCCCAGCTCTGAGCAGCAAGGGCAAGTTCTTGTGCTAGAGTTTACAGATGGCAAAGCGCATGGAAATTCACGGTGAGGAATCACATCCCATATCTCTTCAATCGCTATCTCATCCCGTCCTGCATTTGGTCTAGCCCACCCAACATGTATGGGGCTCCGCCCTCATTGTCTCCTGCAGCAGTTAAGAAATTGATTGAATCAAGGAACGCTAGATTTGAACAAGCTGTCGACGAGTAAGATTGTCTTCTTTTTACCACGTAATACATGGCAGCATTTTAATTAAGATTTTGAAAGGCTTCTAATCGCTACCCCTCGTGGAGACGATCCTGTAACTATCTTGGTAGCAGCAGCTACAAACTTTGTGCCAGCTAATCAAGAAATACAATGTCTAAATAAAGACTTGAAGATCATACTTCAACCAAGCGAACGTCCTTCAATAGATCAAGTCATCTCGGAAATCGAAACATCTAATTGGTATGTTGATCAAATCGTAGTTCGGCGTACAATAGAGGCAAAGGAAGCTCAAACAGGTATTGTACCAAAATATTAACAGCCAACCCCGACATATCTAATCTTGTTTCCAGGATCTCTACAACCCCCTATGTCGCAAATGATATCGAACGCTGTTTTACATTCACGCGATATACACTCGTTGTATTCCCACCAAGTAGCTGCTATTGAATCAATACGGCAGGGAAAACATGTTGTTGTCTCTACAAGTACTGCCTCTGGCAAGAGTGTTATATATCAGGTCAGCAAATTTCTTATTCCAACCCTGAACCCTATTCAAAACGACTGTGCCTAGGTTCCGTTGCTCACATTCATTGAGGAGAACCCGGATGCAACTGCCATACTAGTGTTTCCAACTAAAGTTTGTCTATTTTTGTGTCCAGGCAGGGCGCAGACAGTTGACTTCGGCGCGTAGGCATTGGCTCAAGACCAAAAGGCCTCGTTAGATCTGCTTTTGCAAATGTGTCCCAAACTAAAGCATCTCAAGGTCCAAAGCACAATATTCAGGATGGATGCACAAACATATTGACTTACTATCAGGTTGCAACCTACGATGGTGATACCCCTCGTGAATTGAGAACTGGTAAGTTTACGCTTTGGACTGCTTAGTATCACCAGTGTTTCAATGCTATTATCTTCAGAAGTCCGAGAAACGGCATCTGTGATCTTGACTAACTTTGTGCTTGTGGTTTGAAAATTTCTCCTCCTCTCTTTTGACGTTCTTTGCTTCAGGACACTATCCATGCGTCTATCCTTCCTTCTGAGGAGTCTTGGCGAGGGTAAACTTCTTTGTTTTTCAATAACATTTGTCACTAATGGCTACTTCCTGCAGTTTTCTGAAAAGACTGAAGGTACCTTTCAAGCTGTCAGTCGTAATAAGGTCATCTCACTCTGCCATCAGATATTGGTGGTAGACGAGCTGCATTACTACACAGGACTTTTAGGAAGGTAAGCTATGTGGGAAGGTCGTGACATGTTTCCAATTGTTATTTTTAGCCACGTGGCATACATTCTGCGCCGATTCCGGCGAGTTTGTGCAGCAATCGGAAGTACGTGTCTCCCTCCTAAGGTGGTTTTTTCAAGCCTCTTCAACGTTGTCCATGTATATATCAGATCAACGTATTCGGTTTATTTCCTGCAGTGCAACGCTCGCTAATCCAGCACAACACATGAGCACGATATTCTGTCTGGATGTTTCCGAACTAGATATTGTGTCAAACGACGGCGCTCCGTCAGGCAGGAAAGAATATATAATTTGGAATCCACCACCGATAGATGCCGAGGACCCTGCGTTAGGCAGACGGTCCTCCATTTCTGAAGCTTCCCAATTAATGAGGTTTTTGATGAAGAGAGGGATTAGGGTGATCCTTTTTTGCAAGGTAACGATGCGATGATTCTCTCAATTCCACCGTTTTTCAATGATTTACTGTCATTAGATTCGGAAAGTCTGTGAGCTGGTATTACATAGTTTTTTACTGTTCGATTCTAGCTATGGTATACTAATTCTAAAGTAGGTCATGAAAACAGTTAAAGCCGATTTAAGTGACGAAGGTCGCCAGGACATTTTAGAGAGAGTGCGATCCTACCGTGGAGGTGCGTCTTTTTGCAAGTCAGATTGGCATAAGTACTTGCTCATCTCCTGCCGTTAGGTTATACCCCCGAGGTCAGATCTGGAGAGCATGTTATCAAGTCAACACTGAAAAATATAGTAATCTAGGACCGTCGAAAAATAGAAAATCAAGCTTTCTCTGGTCAACTGCTTGGTATCATTGCAACCAATGCCTTGGAATTAGGTATCGATATCGGGGCGTTGGATGCAGTATTAATGCTCGGATTTCCCAATTCAATATCCAACTTCGTGAGCTCTTCCTTCTCTTACCATACGTTTTGTCCCAATAATTATCTGGGGGACTACATAGAAACAACAAGCTGGGAGAGCTGGCCGTCGATCCGATGACTCACTAGCAATCATGATAGCAGATCCATTTCCAATCGATCAATACTATGTAGCGCATCCAGCTGAATTGTTTGAAAGTTCTCTGGACGACTTGGTTATAAATGTGGACAACGATGTCGTACTGGAAGGTATGGGAAGTGAATCTATTTTGTTATCTTCGGCTTATCTGTGCAACTAGTTCACCTGCAGTGCGCTGCGTATGAGGTTCCTTTGACTTCTGGCGATCAGAAATGGTTTGGTGTGTCCATGATTGACATCTGCGAGAAAAATCTGACAAAGGATCGTGATGGCTGGCGAGTGTTCCAAACCTTGTTACATTTTTTGATTATCCTCATCATTGAAGCAGGTATCATACGCACCCCAAATATCTGCCCTTCCCTGCTACACATGTGTCCATTCGTAAGCTGGCTCGACTATTTTTTAGAGGGGTTTAGGAAGTCATGTAAAATTTCAGGTGGTGCTAGGCAAGAGTTATACATGGTTTTGGAAATGAACGGTCCTCAACTACAATCCGCAAATATGTTGGAAGAAGTTGAATTTTATCGAGCGTTGTTTGAACTGTACGAGGGTGGTGTGGTATGTCCAAATACTTAGGTCCAACGGATTTGCACTGCTCACACTTCGATATAGTTCATGCATCAAGGAATGACTTTCATTGTGGGCAATTCTAATTATATCCCTGTAACTCGTCGATGACAATGCATCACAGGTTAAAGAAGTCAATCATGATGCGAAAACTGCAAAAGTTATTTGTGCCGACGTCAATTACATCACATCGCCAAGGTAAAGCATTCAAATTACACCTGGTTATTTCGTCTTTCGTTGATCTTTCCTCCCAGGGATACAACGTCGGTCAATCCAATATTGCTCTAATAAATATACTGATAGTCTCCGCAAGACGCATTGAACCTCTCCAGACATATCGTATCCAAGAATTTAAGCAGATGATCGTGAATTTTGGCAGTACGTTCTCAATCACAGCTGGAGCTACCCACAATCTTATCGTTAACCAGGAATCAAAGTTTGTATCAAAGTTTTCGGTAAGTTTTATATAGAGATCATGGGCAGATGCTGACTATAGTCCGGCTTAGGGTTTTTCAAAATCAGGTTAGTTGCAGTATCTTTCAGATACCCCCAAGCATTGAACACGCTATATCTGACAGACACAAGACCATACTGGACGCAGTTGATTTACTAACACCACCATGGGACCGCGAGACTACTGGTCTCTGGATAGATTTACCGACCCCAGTCTTGGACGCTCTGCGACTGAGTGGCATCGACGGCGCAGAAGCAATTCATGCTGCTGAACATGCCTTTCTGAACCAGTTTCCTCTTTCTGAAGACCTCAAGACTGATTGTCGAGTGGTACAGGAGGACAACAAGGATTCTCAAGTAAGACAATATCCCAGGTATGATTTTATCTTGTACAAAGCGATGATCCTTTGAAACTCATTGGGCTCAAGACTTGTATTCTATGATTTCGTGGGAAAGACTGGAGGCCTTGCTACAAGAGCTTTCGAGCATGGTACGTTATTCACCCTTTCTTTGAGGAGACGGAACCTAAGCACTCAGATACCTTTCGAATTTAGTGCAAGCCATTCTGACTAAAGCCCGCACAACCGTCGAAAATTGCAAATGTAATGATGGCTGCACATTGTGTAAGTTTATCATGTTTAAATGTTATTTCCATGTACCTGAATAACCCCTTTGTCCCATGATGTAGGTGTGCAAAGTACCGCTTGCAAAGACGCAAACCTTGTATCCTCCAAACTTGGAGCAAGCATCATTCTGACGGGCCTACTGGGTTCGGATTGAATAAACATCCGAATTGAAAATTGTTGCCAGGAGGTTGGAAACATAATGATGCATGCCATCAGCCCTTAATTGAGTGACTCAAGTGCTGACGGAATGGGGTGGAGAGGAAGAACGATACAAGAGAGGTCACGGTCAGATTATGAAAGTGGATCAAAGTCACCCCAGTCGTCCTTAGATAATACATGCGATGACGTGCTCGTTGAGGAAAAGTTCACTGGTTTCGAAGGAACCAATAATCCACCCAGTGGGGTAGGAATTGAAGGGGCCGTGCTAAATTGTAGTGGCAAGGAAGGTGAAATATTGGATACGGGGAATGGCGAGGTAGCGGGTATGGGGTTTGGAGGCGAAGAATATATATTGTAGTTCGGCGAAGGATATGAAGGTTGGGCAGATTTCGATTGACTAGGTGTCACGTTGGATTTTAGCTGCATTCCTGGTGGCGGTGGGAATGGGTTCTGAGGAAAAGTGGAATGTGACAGTTCGGAGCCATATGTATCTGACACTATCGAGTCCTGTCTTCGCGACTTTGGAGGATTCATAGTGCCCATAGACACTGGTGTAACACTTAATTTGCTGGATTGCACTTGGTATGTCGGTCGAGATGAGATAGTAGGAGAAATTGGTTGTACCGGTGCAAGTGACATAGGCTGAGATTGTGTGACTGGTGATGCCAAAGGTTGGGTTGTGGAAGGCTGTTACGATAACGTCAACAACTCCCATGTCGAGGTCAATCAAAACTAAACCTACCGTGCTACTGTTGAATATGCTACCCCACACATCGTCGTTCCAGGATGTATTTATATCCATGACTGTATCCACCTTGACAGTAACACCATTCGCTCTTCCCACCAGACTCTCGAAATCGACGCTTACTGTGTTACCATTAGAGCCAAGTCTACCATCCGTCGCGACAGTTGAGCGATCTTCTAATCGCTGAGAATCTCGTAGAAACTGGTCATGTTCTTTCTCAACCCGTTGTCCTAATTTTCGAATGACTTCCATGAATCGTTGAAACTGACCCATGCTTAGCACTACATAAATTGTTGGACAGTGGAAGAGAAGTGTAGGACATACATGACTCACAAGGGCCCATTGACATTGCCCATAGCTGGGGCAGGACTAAGGTAGCGACGGCTTCCCGATCTACCTTAAAACCCATCGCTTCTTGCACGGAAAGCGTTGACATCTATAGGGATGGTCAGACATAAAAGGTTATCTAGCATGTAGACTGACCATGACGGCAGGTTCCTTTGTTCGGATTTTGGATAGGAGAGGGACGAGCTTTTGGGTCAAGCTGGACTGGATAAAGTATCTCGTTCAAAAGTCGCTAAAACGCATGCTGAACACACTTACTTGGTCAAGGGTCTTCACCATTGCTAGAAAAGTGACAAGCGTCGCGACTTTGACCGTTAATATACGAGTTTTGGTGAAAACTAGCTAAAGAAAGCATTGTTATTTTGGACTTGAAAAGATAGAGGGGAAACATACTGCTACACGCGGGAAGAGAACGCCTTGAACCTCTGCATAGTCAATGGTTTCGCAGAGGCCTGGAACAACTTTCAGTGCGCGTTCTTGAACCTGAAGAACATTCTTTACTGTGCAAGAAAAATCATGAAGGACAGAGGTACATACAATAGCATGTTCCGATTCCAAAGCGTTATATACCAAAGGCAGAACATCTGCAAACATGTAGTTTAACCATTGGGAAAAACTGGAACGATTTACCTACGTTCTCTGAAGACAGTCTTGTCAGTCTTGTCTTGTAACATTGTAAGGTTGTCCAACAATGTTAACATATTCTGCGGAGGCTCTCGTACGACGAAAAGCGGCTTAAGACTCGGCAAAACGATGGACGCAAACTGACTAGCCGACAGCGCGTTTGATATGGAAAAAACGTTGGGTAGGATGTAGGGTAACAAATTAGTATCTTTCATCTGTAGTCGCACTCATTGATCAATAGTGAATTCAGTGACAATCTTGAAACTTACTTCCTCGACCAGAGATGGTAAGATCTTTCGGGTTCGAAGTCCATCAGAAAATTTGTCCAGAACTCCTGTTAGTCCTTTCATGAACGAGATTTTCTCCTCTCGTGTTTTTGCAGTGAAGTTGGAGCGATCCAGGAAGTTCAAAGTGGAAATAGGGAGAGAAGAAAAGAAGGAATGTGATGGGAGAGTTTCAGGTGTGGGTCGAGAATTAGGATGTCGGGTAATCAACGAGCGAAGAAGCCCTGAGCATTGATGCAGTGAGCATGAAAGCTTGGAGGATAAGTGGAGTAAACACCTACCTTGTAGATCAATGTCGAGTCTCTCCACCCCAGGAAGAGGTTTAGAGGAATTGTCTCGCAATCCGCCAAGACTACCATGGTTTTTGAAAGGTGCATTTCCTTTGCAATGTACAGCGTATACGAGGCAACCAAGTGAATACATGTCAGAAGAAGTCATTAATTGCTCGTCCAAAGCATACTCAGGAGCTACCGTTTGCTTTAAGCAAGTGAATTTCAGTAGTGAGCGAGGCTAGCTTACCCATGTAATCAAATGACCGTTGAATATAAGATGGTGACCTCCCGTCAAATGCCGGGAATTCCCAGCGCGAAGGGCTTCCGTTGGGCGCTAGAAGTGGTAAGGTCAAGCCTAAACCGGAGACTTTCCAATCCCCCTAGAAAAAGGATAGAGTGCGTTTAGTTTATTGGCATTACGGCGATATATTACATGACTGACTGCATTATTTATGATCACACTCTCCAGACATAGGTTGGAGTGTATCAGTTTAGCAGATGTATGGAGGAAAGCCAGCCCTTTGCATATTTGAAGGATTCCTTTCTGAATCTGAATGAATGAATGAAGTCAACAGATACCTGGAAAAATGTGACCATCAAACCTCGATTTCATCCAACTCGACCAAGGATGACCTTCCAGAATCTGGAATGGCAAGTGCAAGAGATGATAACACAGGTTCTGTGGCGAACATAAGTTCAGTCCTAGTTTCCTCCAGAGGTTCCACCATCTCTTTGGGTCATAACAAACACATAAGCATGAATGGTGACATGTATACAGCTAGAAATTAATTCACCCAGTATAGAAGGGTGTCGTAGTCTCCCAAGAGCTGAAGCCTGTAAGCCAGGTTTTAGATGCACCTTGAATGACGATGATTCGAACAACTATTAACCTCAGCTTTCAGCACTTCAATAGTCCGCTCCTTCCCCTGCGAACCCAATCGCTCTACCTCCGATCCTCTTTTATCGAAAGTCCACACGGAGACGCGTTTATTGGTGACTTTATGCGATGCTGATTGTACTTTCCATAGTCCAACGAAGAAAGTAGGAGTAGACGGCACTGGGGCAGCGGGTACACCGTTTGTGCATGGTGTTGATGGCCTACTTGCATGAGAAGGAGTTCCGATATTATATGACTGGTTTATAGCAGTTCGAGCGAAGAAAGATGTTGCTGCAGCAAGCATTCTGCCTTGGGGTTGTGGTCGTCTGAGTCTAGTCCCTGATGCAGTATTGTTGGTCAGCTTCCAACTTGGTTCACTGCCAGCCACCACAATGGTACAAACCCATAAAACAGGGTTCCTTAGGTTTATTCCTTCTTTTAAAAAATCATCATGAGAATTTTCAAGGCATTTAATCTTCTCCATCGTCGCACGAAGTCTACTACATTCGTCTCTGGTTCTTCTCTCGAATCTGCCACAACGGACTCGGAACCGCCTATTAGACGATCATCTGTTCCTGTTTCTCTCTTTGACTTGGTTGCTTCTCAAATACCTGCCAACTTCAAGCACCTCAGTGATCGTGGATCTGGAGGTAGTGCCAGTGTAGCGCTCCCAGTCTTCGGCCCGGAGAAAGAATTGAATGCACGCCTTATAGATGCTAATAATCGTTGGGCCAAGGAGTATGCGTACCTTCAATGTCAACTCGAAGAGTGCCACGAGGAACTGCATAGTGAGAGAGGCAAAGTTCAATATCTTCAGCACAAACTCGAGGAGGTCATACTTGATCTACGCATGTCATCGGGACGTGACTTCGAAGGACTTCTCAGCGTATCTAATCATGTTGCCACTGCAGATAGGTTGCAGTCAACTATCTCCGGCGGAACCGGGATGCTGTCGAATCCACCCACCATGCCAAATATTATAATGGGTAGTTTCACCAATGTCATGAACATACGGACTATGGACGAATATTCATCTGCTCTTCGAATGACTCTAGCTACTCGGAAGGAACTCCGTGATCAAAAAAAGGTGGCTTTATTTTGGAAACGAAAGGCGCTCGATAGCAACCAATTACAAAGTGCCATCACGCCCTCTGTGTCCACTATCTCCTCCATACACGATCCTCTTCCCTTAGGCCGCCAGATTGCCCTTGACGCCTTGATATCTCGCCGTGGCTTGGATTCTACATTGCGGGGTCAGATGGGATGGAAGGATATTTCTTCTGGTCCTCCAAAGACGCTCGTTCCTAAGCCATCGACTTACCAAATGGCGGATGAAGTTGGTGGTGGTGGCCCAATTACTATCGCGCGACTCCCTTCCATGTCTTCTGAGAATTCCCGCTCCTATTGCCTTGGACCTCTCGCCAGTGAATCTATAAAGGCTGAAATCAGCTCAATGTTTGGTTCTCCCGAAAATATAAAGCACCTGCCATCTCGAAATCGTCGCGAACCAAGCCATCCCCCGTCTCTCATTGGGAGGTTAACCAAGTTTACATTTGCGCCATCAACTTCTTCGAAAACAGACTTGACCCTTAATGTTGAATCATTCAGTGACTTGCACACCATTTTTGCGGTGCGTCACCATCATCATGTGGACAGTAAAGTACTCTGGCTTACGGTCATCCATCAGACTACGTTTGGAGTGGACAAGCTTCTCGTGAAGGAGAGAAACGGAGCTTTGAATCGGATCGATATGGAAGATGATATACCTATTCCAATGACGTCTATTCTGCCACCACCAACTTCTGTCTCCATATCTTCAGGTCCACCAATTGGATCTGTGTCCAAGAATTCAAATATACCTACACGTAGAGGGGCTGTCACATCTGCGGGAAGCCATAATGGAGTCACTGCCAACAAGTGTCGCCCCTGGAAAGGCTACAAAGCTCCGCCTGCGGCTAGTATTAAAGAACAGATGGTTTTAGAGGGAAGGGTGCCTCCAAAGTGTGCACAAAGTTCACAGAAACTAGAAAGGGGCAAGGAAAACAGTTTCGCAAGAGCCATCCCTATGTTCAAACGAAAAAACTCGACAAAGAATAATAGTTGAATTCAATGGAAATCATGATCATATATGTATTATACCAATTACAAGTTAAGGTTTCGTGTTTGGTGGGTATAGGTGTAAACACACGGTACAGTAGAGCGACATCAACTAGGCCTGTGCGCTTCTTTTCCAGTTTCACGACGAGCGCCAGTTCCTCGAGCGCCATCTCCTCTGCCTCGACCTCTGCCTCTGCCTCTACCCCTACCGCCTCTATCATTACCTCGGTTGTTCGAGGACTGATAACTCCCTGTCTGGGTCCCAGTCTGACTAGCAAACTGATCCGGAGTAGACCAGTCACTATAATTTTGGGGAGTATCTCCTGTCAACCATGCGCTGTGATCTGATTTGTCTTGAGCTGCAGGTGAGAAGGCGTCTGTGAACGCCTCTCTTGGAACTGAACTGTCTGCTGATGTGAGCCATGCGCTGTAGTCGTTGTTTTCTTGGTCAGCAAGGGAAAAGATGTCTGCAGAAACGGGAATTTCTGGAATTTCTGGAGGACCTGAGTCTGGCAAAGGTTCATTGGGAGTGGGTTCGTTGGCAGGGGTTTCAATGACAGGGGGTTGATTGGAAGTAAATTTACTTGAAGCTGGTTTACTGGACGTAGGTTTCGTAGAATTAGATTGCCTAGAAGCGGGTTGATTGGAAGCAGATTGAGATCTGTTGTGATTGTCGTTTTTTTTTGGAGGTGGCCCACGACGCTCCCCTGATCCTTTCCCTGAATCCCATTCACGATTTTGGACCTTGTCCATTTTTCTTTTGGCGTTTTGATCACGAGCACGATCGATTTCGGCCTGGATTTTACGGCTCTCAGCTTGTTTAGCTCGTTCAGCTTCTTGCATTTTTCGGAAAGCATCTTCGTCTGCTTGAACATCCTAATAAGTGGGAGGTGAGGAGTAAGTAAAATAAACTTGAAATGAGGGTGGATAATTTACTAATCGTCTCTGTTTTATTTTTTCATTTTGTTCTCGAATACGGGCCATTCTTTCCTGAAGAGCCTCTTCACTCAACTTGTCCTATATAGAGGATATCTAAGTAAAAAAAAAATAAGAAATGAAAGAGAAAGTACGCGTTGAGTGCCGCCTGTTTTCACACGTTCAGGATTGACATAAGGTTTCTCTTTCTCTTTTTTTACAGTGTTGAGGTCAGGGGAAGGCTCTAAAGGTGGGTGTGGTTCTGATTTGTCTGATTTGTCTGCAAAGTCGAGGCCGAGGGCATTGTTGGACGTGTCCTCAGGCATGATGGTGGTGCCAGTGAAGACAGAGTGATGGGTGATTTACGATGTAACCCTATTAGGTAGGTGGTCAATATTTGATCTCCGAGTTAATTTCAGGGCAGCCGATAAACATGTGTGCACCTTTCGGAGTTTCAAATGCGTTGGCTCTTCGCTCTTGTCAGGCCGACGTAGGCAGACGTAGGCTCGTGACCAGCCATTACCTTTCGAACTCCGCTGAGCATCTCCTTCTTTTCACGCTCCGCCATATGTTTGCCACGACAACAATACCACAATAAATGATAAACAACTGCCACGCGTGATCACCACCTAAGGACTGGTCCTCCCTTATGAGCACTCAGCGCAGTCTGGTAAATCAAACGGAGACTCAAAAAAAAAAAACTTATGTAACCCATCAAATGCGAAATGAATGCGGAATGCGGCCAACCGTTATTGTGACCGACTCGGAGTATCTCAATTCTCATCCACCATGTCTCTTTCAAACAAATTATCTATCACAGACCTTGACCTCAAAGGAAAGAGGGTTCTCATCCGTGTAGACTTCAATGTCCCCTTACAGGATGGCACAATCACTAACCCTGCCGTATGTCTTTCCTATTCATCTGTCTCCCTCCTGAATCCCATCCTTGTAGCGAATCGTTGCAGCAATCCCAACCATTAAATATGCCCTGGATAGTGGTCTGTTATCTTTTGTCTCATGCTTCGATATCTTACTTATTCTACTACAATTATCAGGCGCCTCATCCGTCATTCTCATGTCTCATCTCGGTCGGCCCGACGGCAAAGTTATCGACAAGTTCTCCTTGAAACCTGTTGCGTCAGAAGTAGAGAGACAACTGGGAAAACCAGTCATCTTCCTCACAGACTGTGTTGGTCCCGATGTAGGAAAAGCGGTCAACTCAGCTCCTCAGGGCTCCGTTATCTTGCTCGAAAATCTTCGCTTCCATATCGAAGAGGAAGGTTCAGTCAAAAACAAAGACGGAACGAAGACGAGGGCAGATCCCGCTAGTGTCACTAATTTTAGGGAAAATCTCACTAAACTTGGCGATGTTTATATCAACGATGCCTTTGGTACTGCCCATCGTGCCCATTCCAGCATGGTTGGAGTAAAACTCCCTCAGAGAGCAGCCGGTTTCCTCATGAAAAAAGAACTCGAATACTTTGCAAAGGCCCTTGAAAGTCCTGAGAAGCCGTTCCTCGCCATTCTCGGTGGTGCCAAGGTATCTGATAAGATTCAATTGATTGAAAACTTGTTGGACAAGGTTAGGCATATTCCCTCTTTGTCTTTCATTCTATTTACATGATTTTTAGGTTAACTCTTTGATCATCTGCGGAGGGATGGCCTTCACCTTTAAAAAGACGCTCGAAAATGTCTCTGCAAGTGTCTTCTTCACATCTTTTGATCAATCGATCAATGACATCTGCTCAGATCGGCAATTCCCTATTTGATCAACCGGGATCTGAAAAAGTTGCCTCTTTGGTCGAAAAGGCAAACAAGAACAACGTCAAATTAGTCTTGCCCATCGACTATATCACTGGCGACAAATTCGCAAAAGATGCAAAAATAGGAGCAGCTACTGACGAGGAAGGCATTCCCGATGGTTGGATGGGCTTGGACGCAGGCCCAAAGAGTCGCGAACTTTTCCGTTCAACTGTCCTGCAAGCCAAAACTATTCTTTGGAACGGGCAAGTTATTCATCAGGTCTGAATGTCAATCGATATAGTGATGCCCGTTCTTTCCAGTCCTCCCGGCGTCTTTGAGTTTCCCATCTTCGCAGGAGGTTCTTCCTCCCTCCTTGAAGCCACTATTGATGCTGTCAAAACTGGCGCCGTTGTCATCGTTGGTGGTGGTGATACTGCCACCCTGGTCGCTCAGCATGGTGATGAGGATAAACTCAACCATGTCAGCACCGGCGGTGGAGCTAGTCTTGAACTTCTCGAAGGCAAGGTAAATGTCCATCATTCATAATTGTTTCGTCTCCCAGCTTAGGCTTCTTTCTAGACACTCCCAGGAGTTGCTGAACTCAGTGAAAAGTAAAAGTGACTTGAGGGTCGTCTCTGACTTCTGAATGTGAACTAGATAGAAAGACGCCACTGTAAAACGCTTGTATCAATTAAACCAACTAGATGACATCTGCCGAGATGCTGGCTTTGAAAAAAATAAAACTACGACTCGAGAAGAATCAACCAATGACGCATTCATCTTTAGCCTGCTGTCGTGTGGGTCGACCGATATTCGCTCTCTTGTTGCCCATTCGTTTCATTTCTGTCAGTCGGTTCATGGCTCGCTTGTTACCCTGAGCTAATAGTTCAAAGATGTGTTAGATAAAGGATGCCTCAGTATGAATTAAATAGACAAGTACCAGCAGCTCGCATATACCATCGTTTCGCAAACTCGATATCCTGCTTGATGCCAATGCCAACCTCAGCATAATATCCGACGGCGTATTCTGCCTTACTTAATCCCTTGTTAGCAGCCCGACGTGCCCAAAGGTATGCCTCCGAATCGCTTTGTTTCAGAACACCTTCACTGCCTGTCAAGTACCACCCACTTAATGCGAGTTCTGCTTCAGAATCCCCCTTCTCCGCAGCCTTTGTATACCATGCTATGGACCTTCTTGGATCTACAGGAAAAGTCAGTGATCCGTATTCGTAACATTGTCCCATTTTATATTGTGAGGGCGTGTATGCGAGCTGTGCTGCTTGAGTTAGCAGATTCTTCGCATATGCGGGGTCGTAGGGCACCAAAGTCCCAGATTGTTGCTCATACAGGAGAGCCAGTTCATGTAAGGCATGTGGGTTATCTTCATCAGCCTGTTCCGCCGCTCGTTTGAGCCAACTGATTGCTTCGCGAGGATTCTTTTGTTCGCCGAGAGCACCGTTGAGTAGGATCATGCCTAATTTGTACATGGCCGGTGTGTCGCCTAGAGAGGCTGCTTTACGATAGAAAGCAGCCGCCCTAGGCAATTCCTTCTTGGTACCGGCACCGATTTCGTTGCAAACAGCAACTCGATAAGAGGCAGCCGCGTGATTCTGTTTTGCAGCCTGCAGATAGAGGTGATAGGCACGCTCGTGATCTACTTGAAGACCAAGAGCGCCTGTTCCGTAGCAATTTGCCAAGAAGAATTGGGCTTCGTCGTAAGCTTCACCTTGAGTTGCTAGACGTCGAATGACCTTTAGAGATTCGCTAACAAGGATTTCTGTGTACTTCTTCGCGGCCCGTTGATCCTTATGGGCGGTTCTTATGTATTTCGCAGCATCAATGAGGTATTTGGCGTACAAAAAATGAGCCTCGGGGTCAGGATCAGCTTTGATACGTTGGCGATATTGATCAATGTATTCCTTCGTGAAAGGGGGTGCGCTGAGGTCAACGGCTTTGCTCTTAGTTGAGGATGGGGTGACAGAAGTGGATGTCTCGGCACGTGAATAAGCAGGACGAGGTTCGAAGTCAGAGTAGGGATCCACTGGTTGCTGAAACTGTCCAGAATTACTTGAGTGGCCTGAGGATACCGATGCAGCATACCTACTACGATCAGGGGGGAAGATGGGAGTCGTATGTGGATGTGGGCCGACAGAATGGGCCAATGAATTTGGTGGTGGTGGTGGGGCCAGTCCAAGAACATCTGAGGCAGCTACAAGGAGAGGATTATACCCACCGGTAGCTGGGGGTTGCCATGGATGTTGAGGTGGGTAAGGTTGATGTTGAGGTGACATGGAACCGAAGCTATCTGGCGATAGGTAGTTGATAGACTGGTCATCATGGGAATAGTAACTTCTCTGATCTACGTCGTAGTCGTCGTATGGGCGATATCCGTCGTTTGGGTATTGAGGTGGGGGGGGGTAAGGAGGGTGGGCAGGGGGAGGCAGTGTCATGGCATGCCTAGGAGGTTGGCGTTGTTGGATGGACATCGCAGACATGGCACGAGGGATGGGATCCGAAGGATGACCACCAATGTGCAGTTCAGCAAAAGAATCAAGGACTTGGTCTGTCATTTTTGCAAGTTGTTACTAGCTTGCAATTGGAGTGGAACACAAATTCCCCCCGAATTCTCTCACAGTATTACATACAATGAAATATTATTATTTAAATAATTTATTCCCCCCATGTCCACTCTTCAATGGTACGTTCTATTCGTTGTCGTTCCAGACCTTTCATAGTCCGTCGTACCTTGGTAACCACCTCTCGACAACTTTCAACAGTAGCTTCATCGTCCTCACCTTCTACCTCCACTTCTGTAACCCACTGCGACGTCCATTCATCGCCTTCACCAGGTCGTGGAGCCTTGGAGGCACGAGTCTTATTCACCTCTTTTTTAACTGCTACCACTGCATCCCAGGGCTTGGGCTTGAAATTCCTAAAATGTGCAATCTCATCGTGGTCTTCGACACGTTTGCGTTTAGACCCAATTGGGGGCGTTACAGACTTCTTTGCCTTCCGTGTCCCTCCAGAGCCTTCATCATCACTCGAGTATCCAAAGGCCAACCTCGCCCTCCATCTAAGTTCCCTCGCTGCTGCAGGTGCGTCTTTAACGCGGTCGACAGGTATCTGTTCCCTAACTTCTTTCTTTGCTTGTTCCGTACCACTTTCAAGTATCCGGACCTCAGACACAAGAAAATCGGCAAGACTCAGAATTCCAGATAAAATTCGTGGCGGCAATGATGCCCCAGACGCCGATTTGAAATCACGCAAGTACTTGTCGCCTACATACCAACAAAGCCTGTAAAAGAATCAATATGATTTTAATTATTATAATCACAACAGAATAAATGACCAACTTAGAAAACATAGGGAATCTAAATTTCTTTGGTACCTGAGTCGTGATTTCGATATTACGCACACGAATCTCTTCAAAAGCAATGATGATGTGAGAAAAACCGTTGGACAGATGAACCGCACATACGTGTTTCGACACCATATGAATGTAAGAAGTTGCCGCCGAAAACCAAGGTGTCAATTGGAGTATACTATTCAAATTATAGGCAAAATAGAACCAAGGAAAAAGAAGAAAGTGCTCACAACAGCATGAATCCATCCGCTTGGGATGATCATAGTGTTTCCTTGGACCAATTCAACTTTGAAAACTTCATCAACCATATCTCCTAGCCATGTTTGATACTGAAGTTCGCTTCCTGACCATCTCTCATATGCAGCGAGGTTTGCTGGCGTGGGTCTGATGAAATAAAATACCTGAAATAAGACCATAAGAAATTGCCAAACAGGTTGAATGATAAAGATACCTTTGAACCACTGAGGATGTGATAATACACTGAGGATCCTGCAAAGTCAATGTGCCAGTCCTATAGAGATTTATGACACTGAGTCGGGCAAAATGAAATTGGAGATAGAACACACCGTCCAAGCATTGGCGACGCCCATCAGACAATACAGTTGCACTTTCGGATAGACTTGACCTTTTCCCTTTTTTGTGCTAGGCCAAAAGTTTTCGACCCAGTCTAAATCTCTGACGATTTTTGGTGGTAAAATCATATCAGAGAGCTTGGTGCCGGAAATTTCCAATGATATAACATTCAAAATCTTATCTCGCTTGGACGGTTCCAGGTCGAAGTAGGTTGCCCATTTTCCCAGATCCCAGCCAGGGGACGTCGACTGGGAAGCAACGTCTACCGAAGTAATTAGAATATAAGCAAGCAAAGAAGTATTAAAGACAAATATGTCACCTATAACCTCGACTGGCGTTCCTTCACCAATCATTTCGGCCACATCTTCAACAGTAAGAGTGTTAGGAGGCATGGTCATGCCCAGACCTTCGGGGTTTTCAATAACAATTGGCTCCAGCAAAGCATTGTCGTCTCGCTCTAGCCATTCCTCCAATTCACTTCCTTTGAATCGTTTAAAAAGATCCTTCTTAATTTCTTTGGTTTCGAGCATTCGAATCCAGCGGTTAGAGTCAGAGCCCAATCCAGAATTAAGATTTGCATAATCTCGTTGCGTACGTTTACGAGAAGATTTACGAGCGGGAGTTTTGAGAGTCATGATGCGTGTGGAATCAGCACATGTCTCGCAATACCTAAAAGAGCATTGTGATATGTAGAGTCTAGACATTTGGGGCTATTCGATATCCATAGGCTTCACTCACCATTTTGCAATATTTTCGACATCTTCTCCATTTCCTGCACAACGCCAGTGATACCAAGTATTGCAATTGTCGCATTCTATCCAATTCTCTTTCCGAGAACCGTTCATCAACTCTTTCGTCTCTGTGGTACATGACGGACAACTGTCATCACTGCCATGTTGAGGTTCCATTGTTTCTGGAGACTCTGAGGGAGTAGGTACTGGGGACATCTCTGGAGATCTGGGAGCATTGCGCGTTGAACGTCGCCTACTGGGAGCCATCTACAAGGCTGTACAGGGATAACCAAACCACCTATGATTAGCCGGTGACTAATTGGCCATCATGTGACAATCTGAACGATGGCCTTGAAGCGGATTATACTCACCTCTCGTTCTCGCAATGGCCAATAGTGCAGGTATCTACAACAAACACATAATACCACACCAGCTCTTCTCATCAGACTTTCAGGGTCTTCCATGAAACGATCGCTATCTGTCGATGAACCGGAAACATCATATAAGATTCAGAAAAGTAATATTTATCCACCTGCCCTGACTGACGCGCAGTATTTAATCACATTATGAACGCAGTTCATCCCTTCTTTGGAAAACCTCAAGACCAGAAACAGGATACAACTTTTCAATGGTTGAAGCCATTGGGTACAGCTGAGACCTGTCTACACGGCATCAACCTACAACCCAAAGCCACGACAAAAGTGGCAGCTCTCGATTTAGATGGCACGGTCATCAAGTCTGATCTCAAATCCTCGGTCATCGCCAGTGGAAAGCCTACATTCGAGTGGTGGAGGTCCTTCATTCCAGATAAACTACACGAACTGCACCAATCAGGGTACGGCCGCCTGATTCTGACGCGTTACCTGTTTGACTAGCAAAAATCATCAGCTATTCTCTCCTCATAATTTCCAATCAAGGCATCAAGCCAGCCGCCTTGAAAGTCTGGAAAGAGAAGATACCACTAATAGGAGAGGCAGTAAGCGCTGTCATGGTTTGTGCTTGGAAACCCCAGCCATATGTTTACAAAGCTGCCTCTAGTTAAACGATATACCTTTTCGACTATTGGCTGCAACGCGAAAGGATCAATACCGAAAGCCGATGCCCGGTATGTGGAATGAGATAGAAAAGATATATCTGGAAGAAGGGGTACAAATAGGTGATTTGGAGGGCTTCCGATAACATAGCATGGACCTGTGCTCATGAATTCAACCCAGACAAAGCAGGATCATTTTTCGTGGGCGATGCGGCCGGCCGTCAGTATACGAAAGCAAAAGCAGATTTCGCAAGCACCGACCGCAAATGGGCTCAAAATGTAGGTCTCACGTTTTGGACTCCAGAGGTACGTACATTCAGTTCCAGACATGGACACAGACCTTTTCTCATCAAAATTTGTTGAAAGGAATTTTTCCTCAAACTTCCTCGGCATGAAAATTATACGATGCCGGGCTTTCAAGTCTCATCATTGCCAGACTGTAACTACTTTCCTTGGAAATCTATCCAAAAAAAAAATTTACAGTCTGAACAGTGCCACTTGTGACTCCAACGTCATCACCTATAATACCTACCCCTCGAAAACAAGATGTAGTCTTATTTGTTGGATACCCATGTTTAGGGAAATCCACCTTCTTCAAGCGATATTTCCGGTCTGAAAACTATCTTCACATAAATCAAGATACCCTGAAGTCGCGCGATAAATGTGTAAAAGGTGTCAAGAACGCTCTCGAGTCTGGACAGAATTGCGTCATAGGTTATTCCATTCGATCAGTTCGTTGTCCGTCCTCTGAGCAATTCCATTACAGACAATACGAATCGTGATGCTGCTACGCGCAAAGCCTACCTCGACCTTTGCCGCACTCACAACGTCTCATCTAGGTATATTTCGTGTTCACAGGGAAATGCAAGATCTCATCGTTCATCACATTTGCTCTAGATGTTTTATATTCACAGGATCCATCGAGCTCGCATGGCACAATAATTTATATCGAGCGTTCAATTTACCACCCTCAGTCACTGCAAATGAAGTAAGTATTGCAGATTAGGTATCTAGATTATTGTCTTTGATTTTTCTTGAACCAGCCTGAACGCACCCTACTTCCTTATTCTGCTTTCACCGGTTTTCGGGACGCATATAAAGAACCTGAGATGAGTGAGGGATTTTCTGAGATTAAAAGAGTGAATTGGGTGTTTGCGGGGACTGAGGAAGAGAAAAGATGTTGGTCGATGTGGTTGCAGATCGATGGCAAATGATAATCTCGAATCTTTTGGATAAAGTTTATTTAAACGGTATAACGACGTGTTTATTTATTTAAGCATAAAAGTATGTGTTACCCAAAAACCCTATGCGAGTTCAGTATAATGGACGTCGCTGCATTGCCGCAGCCGTGCAGCTGCTTGCTCGGGGGTCAAGTCTCGCTGAGCTTCAGCCATTAATTCGTACCTGCTTGGGTCAACAAATTTTACTCGAGAGAATTGAAGATACGACTCACCCAACTAGAAACTTTCTGACAGCAGAACTCCTCAATAGAGGTGGTTGAAAATGAAGGTGGAGATGAGCAAAATTATTCTCATAATCTTGTCCATCTACATCTCCGGGTACTGGTCTTTGATGTATACCCATTGAATATGCAAAGGAACAAGAGAAGAGATTATCGTAGCGTCGGGTTATTCTCGCAAGTATGTCGGCAAATGATGCCTTTTCGTCTTCATTGAGCTGGCTGATCGAGTTGATATGGCGGCGATAAGGAAGGACTGGTAGTCATTTGGTATTTGATCGTCGCTTGATTGAAAGAATACTTACGAAGGATCTCGAAGGGCCAAGTCGCCCACCAAGGTACAAGGGCAACCCAATCCTGATTAGAAACCACCACGCGACCTTGGTCTTGCGATTGGGCGAGTTCAGTGTGCGCGTATTCACAGAGCATACAGGGTCGACCTGACTATTCGGTTAAATGGTGTGTTGATATGATGCAGCTATCACTGGATTAACCTTCTAATCCTCTTGGAGCAGAGCTTAGTAAAGTAGGGGTTGTCAATGAGTACTCCTTCAAGGAAGCCAGCTCTTGTATAGGAATTGTAGGAACCACCGACAATGACCATATCTGTCCATGTGGGTGAGGGTTTGAACAGCCCATCATGGCGCCTTTATTCTGATTGGATTGCGATGATGAGATAAACTCAAGATGATTACAGAAGGCCAAACCTCGAAGATCTGTACATATTGAATGCCAGGCTGAACCCCTCTTGATTCATATAATCGTATCCATTCGTTAATGATTCGCTTAATATTGTTTTGCGACATGAGTGCCATCGTCAGATCATGTCTAGGATGAAATGTCAGGACATCACAGGCTCCGTGTACAGGCTGAACCGTCATCAAGGGATGGACGGGAAGCGGAGCCGACGGTATCGGCGGGTGTAGAATGGCAGCGAAATCGTTCTCAAATGTAAATGTTTCCTTGTAGTCAGGATTCTTCTGACCACCTGAGCGAGAATTTCCAGGGCAGAGATAACAATTGGGATCATAACTGGGAAGATCGGCAGATTGTGGAGGCTCCGTCTGACCTAACCATGGCCGTTTCGTCCGATGAGGAGAAACAAGAATATAATCCTTGGTCAAAGGGTTGACTTATTACAGAATGAGCATTGGCCTTGATCAATGAAGGCTGGATGATATCTGCTCACAGCGACGGTGTGGATGTGTGGCCGGGTCAAAATGCATGGTGATGGTCTGAAGTCAAGTTTGTATCTAAGATCTATTGTAGTGGCTTTGTTCTACTCTTTCCACTGAAGACTTGAAATTGCGGACTTGACTCCAGCAATCTAACGGCGTCGTTGTATTGTTTCTGAACATGAATGAGAAAGTTGGTGGTCTGGGAATGATATAAACCCCTTACCTGTAGCATTCAAGGACAGCATCACCCTCTGCTTCCACTTCGACATTCTTTCTTCTTGAACTATACTTCTCGAGTCGAACCCGTATCTCGTCCATGTCCCCCAGTAGAATAGAACTACTCGCCCCATCACCATCGCTCGCCATAGATTTCTCGCGGTCCAAATTTTCTTTCTCCAGTGCACGTTCAATTTCCCCCCGTACATCTTCTTCATCTTTCTTCAAATGTTCTAGTTCATCTCTAATACGAGCCCGGATGTGAGAATCCAATATTAATTGCCGTTCAGGTGTCGTTTCAGAAATCTCGAGACGGTCAGAGAGCTGGTTGACTACATCTGGCGAAAACTAATGTCTATTAGTCACACCACTTTCGGGAGTGCAGCAACCAGAAATCGTACAGAAATGGGAACCTCGTTTTGGAAAACCTTTTCGTCAGGCCCTACAGATTTAGAATTGTTGGCACCCATCTGGATGAATATTCATGAACGACGGAAGACTCGAGAGGCTCCCGATGTTATGTAGGTCAAAGTAATAATAAAGACAAATAATTTTATAAATAAATAAATTGGATGTAGCAGGTACTACAGCATATTTTTCATTATTAAACACAAAAATACGCAGGTGGTAGATGCATCCATTTCACGGGGCCTTCTCGTGGTAACTATGACCGTGTTCCAGAAGCCTTTCAAAATCAATGAGCTCTTGGTAGGTTGATAATATGTATATCCAACTTACCAGTCAGGTTCTATTTCAGTAAGAATGCGAATTCTAACGTACAAACCATTGAGTCGCGGTTGTGTTGAAGGAATAAATAAACTTACTGCGTTTTTTTGGTCTCCTCCATTTCATGATAAATTACCCATCCTGTCCTAGGTTTCCGTGTGAACAGCACAGATGTAGGATGAACAGATAAAGCCTAGAATGATGGATAAGAGCAATGACCAATTATGAGCAAATAGTGCACCAACGATATTTCCTCTAACAGAACGATATGTCCCATCAGCAGTCCACTTGGCACCATTACGCCAATAACCACTGACAAGACATCTAGCTAACCTTTTGGAATCTCCTTCACAACTCTCCAACGGTAAACCAAACCGCTGCATATACTTTTTTAGTTGAGAGCGAATAGAAACAGCTCGGGACATTGCCCTAAAAGATAGAGCATGCGATTTGCACCACCCAGACGAACGACCGTACTTTGTGAAGGCATTGTAAGCTTTGAGAAACTTGCTCAATATGGGCAAGAAGATGTGGGAACTAGTAGTTACCATTCAACAACGTGAAGTGGTCCTAGAAGAAATTAGTATGTGTCAGCAGATTATAGACTGCGGCGCACCCCTTCTTCAGCAGTAAACTTTCTTCGTTCCAATTCAGCCAGTGCTCCCGGTGCGCCGTCTGGGATTACAAAAACATCCTAAAACAAATCTTTTGAGTCAAGATCAACGAACTTAAAAAACATAAGAAAAAGAACCTGGACAGTAGTCATGGCCGCGATGGTAAGTATTTCCTCGCCGCATTTATATTCTTTGGAACGAAAGAGCTAGAAGGGTTTCGTTCAATGCTTCGCCGATTGACGAGGAGTCGTATTTACCATTCGTGCAATTCCTACTTCAACGGGGCATTCTGATACCTGTGCACCGATTACTGTCAACTTGCCTTGTTCATCGACCATACCTGCGGCGTATAAACCTTCCAATGCTCTCAGTACACTTTCTGCGGGGGGAGCTGATACCCATTCAAATTTCATGAGATCATTGATACCAAGCGATTTCAATTGAAGGATGGGGGTGGTCATATCGGTACGAGTGATTTCGGGGGAGGTTGTTAATGGAAGAATATTGAAAGTCGACATCGTGTATAGCCTATGGCATACACCAGCCGATGTGCGTCCGGCTCGTCCGGCTCGTTGAGTGGCAGACGCTGCTGACGTTGGAACAGTCGCAAGCGATGCAAGTGCCGTTGATGGATTATATACCCGGATCTAAACCAGATGCACAATTATTAAGGCATTGCAGATGGACTAGAGATATTCACTTTGACAAATCCACAGTCGACGACAAACTTGACACCGTCAACAGTAACGCTGGCCTAAGATGCGGCAGATATATTTAGGAGATGCCATGAGAACGAGATATACTCACTTCTGCTATGTTGGTGGAAATGATGATTTTTCGCGTGCCAGTTCCCGGTGGTTGAAAGATCTGTAACTGTTCCTCTGTACTTAGACCAGCATGGAGAGGAAGGAGTTTCAGCCGTGGCGTATTGGAAGGTAGCCTAATCAGATATCAGCGTTGAAAACTGCATGCTAACCTATGACGAACGTGGGAAGAAGGTCTTGCAAATCCTGGAGGCATCTTTCGATCTCTTCTCGTCCAGTCAAAAATATAAGAATGTCGCCAGGGCCTTGCTGACTTTTCGTCAGAATATGAAAGGATCACGCAGTTGGCCGGGACATACTTTCAGATTGATATTCCAAGCAACTTCAGCCGCCTTTTGAACATAATCGTGCGTTGGTTCCCGGAGATATGCAACCTCCACTGGATACATACGTCCCTCCAGGCTAACAATCGTTGCTCCGTGGGATATACCATTGGAGAAGTAATCAAGGAACTTTGTGGCGTTCAAAGTGGCTGAAGACACGATAATTCGAAGGGAGGGTCTTTTTTTCATTATTCTGGGTGAAGAGCGTGAGCAGATAGATGGATGACTTTTAGTGACTCTCTTTGAATACTTTTTCAGTATCCCCAGCAGAAGATCGGTATAAACACTGCGTTCATGAGCTTCGTCAATCTGTCATAAGATTAGCGATGGACCTTCGATTCTAGAAGTGACCCATACCATGATGACGCTATATCGAGATAGAAGGGGATCTACGAGTGTCTCTCGAAAAAGCATTCCATCAGTCATGTAGAGGATACGGGTTCTGTCCTTATCGCTAACGTCTTCGAAGCGAATTGTATATCCAACCTAAGAAAATCTATAGACAATCAACAAGGACTACTGAGGCTTTACGACCTACCTCATCACCAAGCTTGGTTCCAACCTCATTCGAAACACGGGCAGCCACTGAAGTTGCAGCAACACGGCGAGGCTGCGTACATGCAATGACCCGTCCGTCAGCGGCCCAACCAGTTTCGAGAAGATACTGGGGGAGCTCTACTGATCACTCCTAATACTGCCTTCACAAAATCAGGGTCGGACTTACGGGTAGTTTTTCCACATCCAGTCTGGCCAACCATTATGACGACTCCATGAATTTCGATGGAGTAGAGTAGTTTTTGTCCTGCGCATTGAGTTTATTCATTGAACACCTGAAAAAGATTTCAAGTAGTTGTCCCCTTACGATGTTTGAAGATGGGCAATCGCTCCCGCTGGCTCCGGATGGATGAAAAAGAATCTGCAAGTGCATAAGGGACTATGTTTTCTTCCGTTTCTGAAGATCTGTCGAGAGTACTTCCAGGCCCCGTTGTGCCAGGTTTCCAGAACGTTAAGGACATGCTGGTTAGAAGAAAGTATTACGTTTTTATGTAATACCGAAAATGGTTATGAGTACCTAACCAGCTATTAATCACTAGGCTTGATCGTTAGGAATACCCTCCACTGAGGTCTCCAACATGCAAACTCGACGACTGTAAGGATGCAGCGATAGTGAGAAAGCATCCTCCGTCGATTTAAAATTAGATCAAAGTATTACAAGCTCTTTGAAAAAGTGCCGGTTTCTATTAAGTATCCCATCTTCGCCTCATTGTTTCATTCCCCCAATTGTCGGAATTTATCTTGAATTTCAGCGTATAGTCCGTCGAGTTTCTGTTTGATAGGTTCCTTCCCTTGAGATGGCGACTAGATGCTTGTTAGTCAAAGTGCGTAATTCAACAGGCCCGAATATGACATACTTCAAATTTCATTTGAGAAAGTTTGAACATGATATCTCCAGCTGAATCCTTGACTTTTGCGAAAGTCAAGTCGTTTTGTGTGACTGCCTTGATCGCAGCGTCGTGGAATCCAACAAAGTTTCGGAGCATGGCGCTAGTCTTGTAGAAGGGACAATAACGATCATATTCGCTCATTCCGTTCTGCTGCAGGAAGTCGTCCTTCAACATGCGCGCCACCTCAAGCGTGATCTTATCATTCTCGCCCAAGGCACTCTTCCCCACCAATTGCACAATTTCCGCCAGATCTTCCTCTTTCTGAAGAATTTCCTTCGTTTTCATTCGTAATTCAATGAATCCAGGTTCAGTGCTTTCATAATAAGGTTCCAGGACTTTGGTATACTTGGAATACGAAAGTGACCAGTTGACGGAGGGAAAGTGTTTCCGTTGTGCGAGTTTTTTGTCGAGACCCCAGAACACTTGTACAATACTTAGAGTCGCAGAAGTTACAGGATCGGAGAAATCTCCACCCGGTGGTGATACCCTGTATATGATTGTGAAACCAAGTCCAGTCAAAAAAAATATACGACACTACTCACGCGCCAACGATTGAGACCGTCCCTTGTCGATGAGGATTTCCAATACAAACTACTTTTCCAGCACGTTCATAGAAACTAGCCAATTTTGTTCCTAGATACGCAGGGTATCCCGAATCTGCCGGCATTTCAGCTAGACGTCCGGAGATTTCGCGCAGGGCCTCTGCCCAACGAGATGTGGAATCAGCCATCATGGCCACGTTGGAGCCTTGGTCACGGAAATACTCCGATAGAGTGATCCCGGTGTAGATAGAAGCTTCACGCGCAGCTACAGGCATGTTAGATGTATTGGCAACCAGTGTGGTACGCTTCATGATCGGTTCTTGTCGGTCGCCTATCTCCATAGTCAGTTCAGGGAACTCAATTGGCGGAAGTCAGCAGAATTTTTGTCTTGATATGAATAAGTTTACCTCCATCAGGACCTCAGCCATCTGTGATGAGGATAGGTATGAAATAGGTTGTAAATATCAAAAAATGATAGACACACTTCATTTCCACGCTCTCCGCAGCCCACGTAGATAATGATATCGCTGTTTGAAAATTTCGAAAGGGCCTGCGAGATTACCGTTTTTCCACAACCAAAGGCCCCTGGTATCGCTGTTGTACCGCCTTGGACGCAACTATACATGTCGTATCCGTTTCAGAGTTATGTAATGTATCACCTCAAAAAACACTGACGGGAATAAGGCATCCAAGATACGTTGACCGGTCAAAAGTGGGTGGTCCGCCGTCTGTTTCTCGGCCACAGGACGAGGTGCACGTACAGGCCAAAGCTGCATCATGGTATGTTTGGAAGTTTTCCCCTCGAATTCGGTTTCCAGCACGATGTCCTGTAGGAGAGAACACAAGATCAAAAAGGTTATCTAAGGTTTGCGAGCAGAACATTCACATCTACGGCATAACTGCCTTTCTCTGCGATATGGGTGATCGTTCCAAGGGCGCGCGGTGACAACATGATTTTATGTTTGTCGACTAGCGAGTTTTCATAGACACGTCCAAATATATCACCGCCAGTGATGTGGTCCCCGACCTGTGATAGAAATTTGTAATTGTATTATTCAAATCTAGTTTGTGTATGTACGCACCTTGAAGGTGGTGGGGCTGAAATCCCAGCGAATTGTTCTGTCAAGCGCATCGGTATTGATTCCGCGGGGGATGTATATAGATTTCGAGAGTTCTTGAATTGACTGCGCTAACGATTAGTAGATATATAAGGATGCGCAGCTCCACTAACTCGCAAAGGTCGCTGAATTCCATCAACAATATTACCCATAAGACCTTATCCCAACTATTAGCAAGCAAATAGGATTTTATAACAAGAAGCCGCACCTGGCCCAAGCTCAACGCTGAGTGGCTTTCCCGTGCGTAAGACAGGATCGCCAACGGTTACACCAGATGTTTCCTCGTATACTTGGATTGTAGCCTTGTCTCCCTCAATTCGTATAACCTCTAAATAAGTGAACACAACTCTTAGATAACTAATCTTTTGCGAATATTGAACATTGACTGACCGCCTACCAGTTCATCGTGGCCTACACGGACGAGCTCGTACATCGCAGCTCCGATCATGTTTTCCGCGATGACGACAGGACCTGAGACGCCAAAGACCTGACCAAATCTACTTTCGCGGTCCTCGTCTCTGATCTTCGCGAGATCTCTTTTCGCATTCTGCAGAGCACCTGCCATTATAAGGAGAACTTGGATTCAAGTTGTAACTGAAAGAGACTGCACCGCAGGAGTCCTTTGGTAATGTCAATCACGTGATGTGAGGACGCGTATGCCAGTTCAATGTCCAGAAAGTGACCATTACTCTACCGCGACCACCACCACCTCCAAACGAAATATGCCGCCGAAGGCGTAAGTAGATTACTTAACTCTCGCTGATATCATCTCATTCTTGATTCTTTTCAGCGATTGGGAGAAATGTATGTATTCATTTATATATCTACAATTATTTGCTCATCGGGCGTCAAGACGGGAAGAAGGTCGACAGCAAGGACGACGAGAAAATCGTAGGTTCGTGTATTCGGTTCAAATATGTGAACTCCGATTTATTGTCACTGGATAGCACTCGACGATAGTGACATTCAGATCATAAAAACTTACGCAAGTCTTGGAGTCCCGATACATCAATGAACTTATACTCATCTTGCGTTTACAGGGACAAGGACCTTACGGGAGAAAACTGAAAGGCGTTGAGAAAGACATCAAAGACGTTCAGACACGGATAAACGAGATAATTGGTAGGTGTTCATTGTACCTTCCTATTTTTCTAGTATTTATCGCACTCTAGGTGTCAAGGAATCGGATACGGGTCTCGCGTCTCCAAATCTCTGGGACCTTGCTGCTGATAGGCAACGGATGGGAGAGGAACATCCCTTGCAGGTCGCGCGTTGTACCAAGATTATTCCCAAGGATCCTAAACTTGCGGAGGCAGCAAAAGCACTCAATCCACAAGGCGCTGCGCAAGGTCAGAAAGGTGCCGACGAACAAGACAAATATGTCATCAACATAAAGCAAATTGCCAAATTTGTTGTTGGACTCGGGGATCGTGTTGCTGCCACGGATATCGAGGAAGGAATGCGCGTTGGGTTGGTGATTTTACTTGTGACTACTAGAAACTTGCCTAATATTCCATAGGGTGGATCGTACTAAATATCAGATTCAAATCCCTTTGCCACCCAAGATTGACGCTTCAGTCACGATGATGCAGGTTGAGGAGAAACCAGACGTTACCTATTCAGACGTCGGCGGCTGTAAAGAGCAAATCGAGAAACTGCGTGAAGTAGTGGAAACTCCTCTACTTTCAGTAAGTCACTTTGGCATTATTTTTTATCTGCTGACACCTTTTCAGCCAGAACGCTTTGTCAATCTTGGCATCGATCCACCGAAAGGTGTCCTTCTCTTTGGCCCTCCAGGAACTGGGAAGACGCTGTGCGCCCGTGCAGTTGCAAACCGAACAGATGCTACTTTCATTCGAGTAATTGGATCTGAGCTGGTGCAAAAGTATGTCGGTGAAGGTGCACGAATGGTTCGAGAGCTGTTCGAAATGGCCAGGAGTAAAAAGGCTTGTATTATATTTTTTGATGAAGTTGACGCAATTGGTGGTGCGAGGTTTGACGATGGTGCTGGTGGTGATAACGAAGTGCAAAGGACCATGTTGGAGTTGATTAACCAGCTCGACGGGTTTGATCCACGAGGAAATATCAAGGTTCTGATGGCTACGAATCGGTGAGTTAGTCCACTTTGTTTATTAGCATCCTTTATATTCATATCCTTCATTTTGTACAGGCCAGATACCCTTGATCCTGCACTACTACGACCCGGGCGTCTTGATCGACGTGTTGAATTTTCATTGCCAGATAATGAGGGTCGCGCTCACATCCTTCGTATACATGCACGGAGGTTAGATGTCAAGAATAATTTTCATCCCATGAGATGCTGACAATGATATGTAGCATGAGTGTTGAACGGGACATCCGGTTCGATCTTATTGCAAGATTGTGCCCGAATACAACTGGAGCAGAGCTAAGGTCTGTTGCCACAGAGGTATGTTAATTATCTTGGTATCTTGGTCTTTTCTCATTCTAGTTAAACAGGCTGGCATGTTTGCAATTCGAGCGCGAAGGAAGGTAGCGTCCGAGCGTGATTTCTTAGATGCCGTAGAGAAGGTTGTGAGACAAGGAACGAAGTTTTCAAGCACGTACGTTACTTCACTTGTTTTTTTTTTGTTTTATAATAAAATGACTGATCATGTATTTCCTGACTCAGGCCCTTGTATCAAGTATACAACTAGATCTGTACCATTCATATTACATACACTACCATATGATCATACATTTCAAATTTGATTCTGAGAAAAATTGATGGGATTATATTTCCGTCTTTGTCCCTGAACCACTAATGTCTTCTGTTCTTGTCTCGAGGAGAGCAATGGCAGCGCCTTTGGCCAGCCTTCCACGAGGATCCTGCTACCATCGCCGTGCCCCTAAACCTTCGTCCTCAGAAATGACTGACCTTTTAGCAAGATATGACTCAACCCTTCCTTTCTCTCTGAACCTTGCTCAACTATTGTCTGTTGGACATCCTGTTAGTACAGATTCGCTTCTATCTTCGGTATCATACGCGTTGTCAGAGCTGCCTCGAAGGCTAGCAACACGCGTTCGCTCTCTGGAAGCCCTTCCGTTCATAGTAGGAACCAATCCCTACGTTACGAAGACTTTGGATGCTTACAAAGAAAGCTTTCAATGGCTTGCGACCCATCCTCCAGTTACGAACCTTCAGGAAAATGAGCAATTTGTGGAACAATTAGCGGATTTAGTTCAAAGGCATGCGAATGATGTGCCAACCATGGCAAAGGGGTGTGTGGTCATTACTTGGACGATCTCTGGTCAAAGGACGTTGTGTTGAAACTGTTTAGGTTTCAGGAGTGCTCCCGCTATATGTCACCCACAGAAATTAGCGATTTCTTGGATGGTGTCATTCGAAATCGAATATCGGTGCGACTCATTGCAGAGCAACATATAGCAGTTTCGCAAGCGCTAAATCACCCAAATGATTCAGCTGCGTGCGTGGGCGTTGTTGATATGAAATGCTCTCCGACAGCTATGATCCGAATGTGTGGATCATTTGTCACCGAGCTTTGTGAGGCGACACTTGGCTCAAGTCCATCCATTATCATTGACGGGCAGACAGACGCAACATTTGCGTAGGTTTTTTCTTCATGTTTCATAGGCAACGTGAAATTGAAACCCAATGTGGTTTTTTCAGCTATGTTCCAGTGCATCTTGAATATATATTGACAGAAATTCTCAAAAATTCATTTCGTGCAACTGTTGAACAACATACGAGGCTTCAGAGCGCACGCCCACTGTCTTTACCGCCAGTCGTCATTACAATTTCTCCTCCTCCAGAACATAGAGAAAACACTTCTAAAACTGAATCTGCCTTCCTTTCTATCCGGATAAGGGATCAGGGTGGAGGCGTCCTGCCGTCCAATATGGCACGTATATTCTCTTATGCATTTACTACGGCTGGTAGGGGCGCTGAAACAGACCTCGGAGATGCTGGCGGGCCATATGCTGCGCAACATGTTGGTGGTGGTGCAGCTGTGGGCGGGGGAGATACCGGTTTATTCGGTGAAATCGCTGGCAAGGGTTTGCAAACTGGCCTAGGAACAATAGCAGGTCTTGGATATGGTCTGCCCATGAGCAAGTTATATGCAAAGTAAGCGAACATATATTGTCAGGCTCAACACAAACCAATCGCGTTGTTCCTGCGTTAGATACTTCGGAGGTTGTCTTGATTTTTTCTCCCTTGAAGGCTGGGGTAAGTACCTCACACTATCGTTTCCCCTTCGAAACACCTATATTTGACATTACAGGAAGCGATGTCTATCTGAAATTGAGATGCTTGGATGAAGCTGGTGACTCCAAGATCTAATTGCTCACATACTAAATAATGATTGAATCTCATACCTTATGAGAGCAAGTATACTACAGGGAAAATCTCTCATCGAAGAGGTCTAATAATAATTCCTGAAATGCAAGTATATATCACGGAAAACAATGCAAATGTACTGGACAAACAATGACACGAAGAACTAGAATGATATACAGCAGGAGGCCACACCAGGGACAACATGCTTAATATAAGCCCAAGAATGAAAATGTAATCATTTAGCCGAACTTGACTGGAAACATTGAAAAGATGAGTGGGAGCACCAGGGAAGGATAGAATATCACTTACAGCATACCCACTCAATGTTCGACTGGAGTTGAAATTGGAGAGACTTTGAGATTGTGAGGAGCGATACGATCTAGAAGTATGAGATGATCCCGAAGCTATAGGCTGTGATTGAGTGTTATTTGGTGTAGTGGGACCGCCATTTGTAGTTGTACGGGATAACCGTGCAGTGAGTGGCGTCGGTGCGCTGATTAGTGACTTTTTAGGTGTGTCTGTGACTTGCTTATTCCTGCTCAAGCTCGACAATGAAGATGTAGACTTTGTACTGCTCGACGGAGGCTTCAATCTTCGCCCAGAGGTTACGAACGGATGCCTCATCGCCGCTTGAGGCTTCATTCTCCGTTCAGGATCCCAAACAAGACATTTAGCAACGAAATCCACAAATTCCTCGTCATTGCACCGAAGGACCTGAGATAGAGTCTTTGATCCAGGTCTGCGCCTTCGACCTTTGGAATTTACTACAGTTCTTGGAGTGCCATTGGTGTCTAGATAGCATGAAGATAAACAATATCACTGGGTTTGACGATTAAAGACTTACCAAAAAATAGCTTTCGACGCGGACTGCGATTGATGAACTCCTTGTCCGGCACGCCAAGAACTTCCATGATACACGACAGCTGTTCTTGTTCATTTTCTCCAGGGAAGATCGGGAATCCCGTGTATAGTTCGGCTAAAATACAACCAAGGCTCCACATGTCGATGGCCATGCTGTAATCCATTCCAAGGATGACTTCGGGAGAACGATAAAACCGACTTTGAATGTAAGTGTAAACTGATACAATGATTGAGTATTAGGCAGTTGGACAAGTATAAATGACTGACTTTTATCGGGTTCAATACAACTACTGCCAAAGTCAATAACTTTGATTGCGCTCTTGGCTGGGTGGCGTAGTAACACGTTCTGGAAAGAAAATGAGCTCAATACAGAAGAGAAACTTCTATCAATTGATACTTGCCTCAGGTTTAAGGTCACAATGAACGATGCGGTGGTGCCGCATGAGGGAGAGAGACATCAACATTTGGCTTGTAAATCGACGGATTAAGGCAGTCGTAAAGCCTACAAATCCGTTTGCCTTGATAAGCTCGTAGAGATTGATGCTCAGAAGTTCCATAGCAATGCAGAGATGATTTCTGAAGTAAAAGTGTTCCGTCATCTTGATAACGTGATGTTTTTCATCCGCATCCTACGATAGTTCAATCAATCATATCTAACAGGAAAAAAAAGAGAAAACATACCCATCTACGCAGATTGTCAAGAATCTTGATTTCAACTAGGGCCTGATGGTGAAACCGCTTCTTGTTCCTGATGATCTTGATCGCCGTTGATTCCCCAGTACAATGATCTCGACAATGCAACACTTGACCGAAGGACCCTTTGCCAAGCGTGTCCATAACTTCATACCGATAGGCAAGATGATCATGATTGACGACGAGATAGTCACCCCGTTCATCGTCGTAACCGTAGTTGTTCGCCGAATTATCAGGGACAGCAAGTTTCTTTCTGCTGTTCACACCAAAGCAATAAACAGAAGGATAATCCAGAATTTCCTTACGCTCAAATTCTGACAGAGACTGGGCGTGACTACTTTGTAAGATATCTATACTGACCGTTAGACCGATGTTTTCAAGGTAAAATCGTAATGTAGACTTACTTGCTGGGGAGGAAGGATTGCCGGGTGGCAAAGGCTCTGGGAATTTAAGCATATCATCGAGTTCTTCTTGCGTTGCACCTGATGCCAACTTCTTGGCATGTTGTCGTCGAATATAATGCAACATTTCTTCGTCCCCAAGCAACTCTTCTTCATCAATGGAGCTCGGAACAGGCGAAGGGGTTGAAAGGGATTGTCGACCAGAAGGGGGTGACCCCTGATGAACAATACCCGAGGTGGAAGCCCTGACACTACTTTTGGGTGCCAAAAGTTTTAAACCTTTAGAAGGAGAAAGCATTGAGAATCGGTGATGTGAAGATTCATTGGATGCCGCGGGCGTGGACAATGAAGCAATAGAATTAGCGGAAGATTTGCGCAATCCAATGATAGAAATAGACTCTCGATTACTCCTTCGTTGAGCACTCGACGTCGTTGGTGCGGCCACAGATGATTGACGAGGGACACGGGATGTTGAAGTCGAGGGAGAACCACGTACGGAAGGCTGCCTGACTTTCGGAGTCGTACCATCTTCGCTCTCCATCACACCAAACTCGCTGGCGGTGTAATTAGTGGGAGAAGCATTCGCTGAAGGTACGAGAGTGCTAGCCCGCCGTGCTGAAAGGGACGTGGAGTACTTCAACGGAGGAGAGCCTACAGCTGATGTTCGACTTGAAATGCGAGGAATCTTGGTCGGCGTGTCCTTTGAAAGTGCAGACGCCGAACCCACCAAGGACGATGAGGGCGGGTCTCTGCTGTCCTGTGTACTATTTGCGGCGGTATTTCCTACAGAGGGCGATCCGGCGATGGTTGGCAACTGGTTGCGACTCCGAAGAGAAGAGTCAGACTGTTTCTGCATAGAGCTGCCCGTCTGTAACGTTACTCTAGAAGAAGATATTGAGGCCCGGTTGGACAATGATGTAGTTGCCGTGGCAGCTGAAGTGGACTTCAGCTTTGCCACACGTTGGGCAGTCATTGGCTCGAGAGCAGAGATCTGCATGGGAGGCAGATTAACCGGAGATTTAGGTTTCCTTGGGTCAGTGGAAGACAAAGTCTGGAAATGATAATATGGCGTCAATGATGTTATCAACTCAAAGAAAACCAATATGTTAACATACCTTGCCCCTTTTTCTGTTCATGATCAAGGAGATTCGACTTTCACTGCGCTCTTTGTCTTCCTTCTTCTGCCGTTCTTTTTCAAGTTTGTTCCTCCCCTTCTCCAACTCACGAGCAGCATCCTTTGCTTTCTGAGCTTCCTTAGCAGCGTCCTTTGCATCGGAATGAAGGCTTCTTCTTGAAGAAGATTTGAGTAGGGAAGGCAAACCCAAACTCAATACCGAAGATTTCTTGTGGCTTGTACCAGGCGTGGAAAGTGACGCTGAGCTATAATCAAGGGACGGAGAAGTCCTTTGTTTCGACCCAGACTGGGAGGTCGATAGCATGCCAAGTAGAGTCGGTGACGAGGCGGAGATCGCTCCATTGGGCGGTGGTAGTGGTAGTTGCATAGATTGTGATGAGGAACGGCGGAAAAAGGGGATTGAAGAAGGGGTCAGACGTTTTGACTGAGTACGGCGGATAGATGATGTTGGGCTCAGGGGTCCTGGAGGCGCCGCAAGGGCCGAAGTTGTATGATTAGTGCTCGCGCTTGACCCTGTGCCTGGGCGGCTGGATACCGCGTTACGTTCAGGTGTCTTTGAAAAACTGGCGGTTTGAGCTGGCGTTTTAACCGACCCGATAGAAGAAAGCGATACTAGCGAGCCCGCAGAGCCCATGGCATCTGGTTGTTTGGGGGACCAGGGCCCTTTACTGGATGACGAGGACAATGGTTTATCTTTCGAGGTCGATTTGCGAAGCTGCTGACCAAAGGTGACTGAGCGTGGACTCAAAGGAAAGGAAGATTTTTGGCTTGATGCCGACGAAGGCGAGCTTGATGATTTGAGATTCAAAGCGCTTGAAAAACTCCACTTTTTTGAGGGTGTTTTGAGAACTATAGGGACTGGCTCGTTGGCCGAGTTTAACGAATAGTGTTGGCTTTCTCGACGCCCAGAGGAAGCTGGTGGAGGGGAAATTATAGGGCTAAAATGGTTTGGAACCTCTAATGAGATAGTTCGATTTAGTTGATTGTCATGATTTCCTACTTTGTCGTCAAGTGGTATAGATGGAAAAGCAAGTGCTGATGATGTAGCAGGAGGAGAACGATATGTAGACAAGTCCTTTGGCAAAGGCGGAACAGGGGGCACATCGCCATCTTCGACCGGATCTCCATTAACGGCGAGGAACGCGACACGATCTTTCAGATGAGCAGCCTCGGTAGAATGAACACTGGATATGTCGCTACTGGCACTGTTCCGCCTACCTTTGGACGATGAATGGCGACCTGAAGCCGCTGACATGGACGTGACACTAGTAGCAGCAGACATAAACGCAGAGTCTCGAGAACTCGGCGTACTTGTATAAGTAGTTGATGAGGTTGACCCACGTTTGGGTGTAAAGCTCAACCGAGCGCTAGCTGCGTTGGACTTCTTGGGTGTCTTGTCAGGAACAAGTGAGTGGGGCTGTTGCTCATCACTACTAGGTGCCGTCCATCCAGATGGTTCTTCCGAGCCCAGAGACTCAGAAGTGACTGGGACAGTTACGGCCCGGCCGTGCTCCATCTTGTCCTTGATAGAGGTGTTGTCTTTAGCATTCCCACTAGCACGTTTCGATTTCCCCGAATCGGACGTGCTGAGACCTTCCCATTGACTCCCAGACTTGCTTGCTGGCGTTCCAGGTCGACTGGAGCTGGATGGACGACCAAAACTGCCAACACTTGCCCGTGCACGAGCTCCCTTACCCGTCAGTCCATCTAATTTACGCAAGGCCTCTGCGGTGGCCTCGTCGTCAAGAGCAGACCATCCTTCTTGAGTACCGCGGAGTAGAGAATGGGCAACACTAGGGGGAGGATGATTTTGCAAATTATCCTTTGATGACGAGTGCGGTAAGGATGGCTGAGAGGGAGCTGTACCACCTGAATGACGCAAAAAATGCTGGATGGACGAAGATGAAGGAGAAGGCGGAAGATGCGAATAGTCTGCTGTGTGACCACGTCGTGGATGATGACTGTCAGCAACATTTGAAGAGGTTGAACCAGCGGAAGGCTGTCTGGCATCTTTCTCAAGTGTCTTCCCTCCAGTTGAGGAGGTTTTAACGTTGCTGGTTATCGTTAAACTAGCGCTGTCACGACGACGATCTTTCCCTTTGATATCTTTCGCAGAAGAGATACTGGCATTAAGACTGCGATGTTTGCGAGTTACCATCTTGTCATCCTTCGCCTTGTCCTTGCCTGTAGAAGATGACCTGGCAGATTTAGACACCAAAGACCCAGTCTGGTCGAACTCGAACTCATCCGAAGTACGTTTTTTCGCCCTCCGAGGAGTCTGAATGAAAGCACTGGGGGGCGATAATGAAAGGTCAGAGTTCGGTGGGGGAGGAGGATCCGGTAGGCGAGCGACTTTCGGGGTCTGTTCATCTGGATCGAGCTTGAGAGAAGATAGGTCGGGTAAAGGGCCGTTGGTGTTTCGCGGATATAATATTTCCTCTCCTCCACTCTCGTCCGCAATAGAGGGCCGTGGACGAAGTCTCCGAGGTTGAGGTTCCATGTTTGGAACCTTGTAATATGACAATAAGTATCTGTCTAGACAAAGGATAAGGGAAATAATACCTCTTCTTTTTCTGATGACTCCCCATCGACAGCCTCGATTGTCCATGGACTATCAGGCTGATCTTCTTCAACATCATCTGATACAATGACATCGTACCCGTCAAGCTCGCCTTCCTGTGACGGTAGGTCAGGTTCGTTCTCTGCTTCCGCTCGCGCCCAACGAGGGGTGGTCAGTTCACCGACACCAACGAGGCCACGCCTATCGATCATTGCTGGATTTCGAACGGGAGTTACAGGCTCATTGGGAACAGAGTGGTCGGGAGTTGTGCTGCTCAAATACATTGAGGGCGGTGGGGGCAGGGGAGCGAGAGGTGATTCTGATTCTGATTGTATACCAAAATAGTAAGGATCAAGTGAAGATGTTGCAGAGGCAGAACGCGAAATTGGATGGTCAGGCTCCTCGGAAGCAGAGACATCTAAGTTAAGGGGCTAGAGTCGATGAGAATATAGAGCCAGTCACTCTAGAAAGTGAGATTACCTGTTCGAGGCTTTTGTGGTCATCAGAGAGTTCGCGTTCATGACGAAGCTGTGGGTCTGAGAGAGGCACCTGGCCGTTCTCCAAATGAATATCTGGAGAAGAGTGGGCCGACATTAAAGGTTTGAAAGAAAAGGAAAAGAAAAGGAAAAGAAAAAGAGGGGAGAGCGCCTGTGATGGTCAATTACTGAGGACTGTCCCCTCATGTTTGGTATTTACATTTGTTTGCTCATGTATTAAACTATGCTACGAAAAGGTAATCAGGCACTACACAGGTCTGAATATCCTCCATCAAGTACTCCGGCCTAAATACAAAAGCTTTTAGCAACGCTTCACTGAACATGGATCAATCAACGTACAGTCCGTGTGTCGAAACAGGTGTCGGAGGCATATACTCCGTCTTAGTACGTCGATGTCGTTCTTTATCTCGCGCACTTTGTTCAGCCCGTCGGCGCATCTGAGCTTCGTGCTGTTAATCTTGTTAATACCGTTTTTAAAACAATAACAGGCCACACCCACTTTTTTCCTTGAAAGTTCATCAACGTCCTTGACAACTGTCTTCTGTGCAACCTTTCAGGGAATGTTTTACTTTCACAAAAGTTAAAATTTACCAATGCAGCTGGCGGTGGTATCCTCGTCACCGGTTTCGAGCTACCGGGACCATCCTTCACATACCGCTGGTCCTGAGATCGCTGTGCTTGCTTGGCTTTTCGTTTTTCCTTCATTTTCGCTCGGCGAGGGGCTTTCCGCTCTTCATTATTGATCGTCGTCGGGCCAGAAAGCGGCGGTGGTACGTGTGATATGACGGGCATAGTTCTGGTGAACGGTTTGATTTTTGCCTTTGAGACCTTCTCTCGGTCTAACCTCTCTCGTTCCAATCTCTCTTGCTCTAGCCTCTCCCGCTCTAGCCTCTCTTGCTCCAGCCTCTCTCGTTCTAGTCGTGCCCGAGTCTCTCTCTTTTCACGAATTAGCTTCTCTTCTAGTAATTGTGCCTCTCTCTTTTCCCGAACCAACTTCTCGAGTGCTCGAGCCTCAGCCACTTGACGCTCTTGTAACGCTCGCTCATGAGTTTTTCTTTCCTCTTCTACTCTACGGAGCTCTTCCAAACGCTGACGTTCTGTGGATTCTGCCTTGCGTCTTGCTTCTTCCTCCGCCAACTTGACCGCCACTTCCTCTTCAGCGCGTTTCACGGCCCATTCTTCCTTTTTCCGACGATTGTTTGCAGCACGTTCACGCTCTTCCGCAATCCGACCCTCTTTCATGACTGCCAATTCCTGCTGACGTCGAAGCTTTTTCGAGACAGGGGGTGAGGAACTCGACGCAATCACTTGCTCAGGTATCACAAAACCTTTCTGTTAATCAAGGCGGTTTGGTTAATTTCACAAAACTAGGGCAGATAAATACTTCTCCACCTTCATTCGTAAGACATTCCTAATTTCATCAGTCATGGATTCAGTCTTCCAACACCGCTCGACATCATGTGTTGTTGCGTCCTTGATGAAAAGTTCAACCATGGCAGTCGCTCCACTTGCTATCGCTAATTGTAAAGGCGTACGCCCCGAGGGAGCTGCTTTCGACGGATGGTATCCATCAAATGACTTCCCTCGTCGTTCCATAATGAAACGAACAACAGGGGTGTTTCCCGCAAAAATTGCTGCATGAAAAGGAGAGAGCTGCTGCTTATTCAAGGTTGATGGTTTGGCGCCTATGATAAAATCATGATTTTTAAAAATGGATATGATGGATGTAGGTATTCACCTCGTTCAACAAGAAACATGACTAGCGTCTCATCGCAATAGCTTGCAGCGGCGTGTAACAGGGTCTCCTGTTGCACGTTGTCTTCTTGCTTTCGAGACTGCTTGGTTTGTTTGACACGTTTTCTTGGCGCGTTGACATCTAGATCAAATTCAAGAACATTTTTTTGGACAGAAGACGAATCCCTTAGAAAGGCAGCCTGGTAAGGATATATGAGTCGGGCAGAGATAGCACAAGAAGATAGAAATCACTTGAAATGCATGTTCCATAGCCGATGCACGACGTTCTTCGTCTACTTTCCTTTTCTTCTCCGTCCTCTCAAGTTCACGTGCTTCTTCTTCAACCTCACGTTCTGGAACATGCAGTGCATGAGTCAAAGGAGGTATGCATGAAATATGAATCTACCTAGGTCTCTCAAGCGTCTCTCGTAAGCCTCTTTTTCCTTTCTCTGACGGTCGGCATTAAACGCTTGACGTCGTTGTGAGGTCGCGAAGTCGCCGGAGAATGCGTAAAGCCCTGTACCGGCTGAACCAGAACGTTCATAACGGTAACCTATGCAAGATGTGACATTTAGACATGTGAAAAAAAAGGGTACACTCACGTTGTCCTTTTGCACGGGAGTATCGATCGAATAAGGTTTCAGCAAACATGAACCTTGAAAGAAGAAAACAATTTGATTTTTTAAAAAAACAGGTGGTGTACGCATGTCAACCCACATGTAAAATTCATGTAAGAGTTCCTCGTCCAATGGAATATCATCGTCTGTATTGAAGTGGTGGGTATGAGCTGAGCTCGCTGAAGACTGACTCCATGCCGGATTGTCGAAATGTCTTTGGCAGATGTTCCACGCGGCGCCGATCTGCAGGGTTGACGTTGTGAGAAAAGGAAAAAAAGTAGGCCCGTTGTGGGTTATTATGGCAGAGACAGAACCTGCTGAAAACGCAGAGTGGCAGTAGAATCTCCGTGATTGCGGTCGGGATGGTGGATAAGAGCCAGACGTCTATAAACCCTTGTAGCTGTTACACGGTCTGCATCGACTGAGATGCCTAAACTTTCAAAAGCTTCAACGACCTCCTGTTTGAGGACCATGGCAAGAGACAAGGAAGCGCCGAATACTCAGAAAGAGAGGAAATGATAGCGGAGTTTCGGAGTTGATCGGAGATTGATAGCAGATGGGGAGGTTGAACTCAGCGGCGACGATGGACGTACCTGTGTCGGAGATGCTGTTATGATTGTTGTATTTTTGTAGGATGATGCATAAGGATGCCATTGTGTTCCCAAAGACCAGCATTGTTGAGGAAATGGCTGTGGTCTGAAAGTCCAGGGGAGGGTTATGTCAGCCATCTGAGCTTCGTGCGTGCAGGCCTGCAGCCTTCTTCCCTGCCATGCCTGCCGTCGACGACAAAAGCCTCGATGGCGAGGATCCTCTCGAGCCACCCTCAACTAAACAAAGCACTGCTCTTCATTCCGTTGCTTTATCAGGAATGCCGATGCACATTTACCCCTACCCTCCTGCCACCCAACAGCCAATTAGGTCAAAACGCCGTCAGGTCAAAAACGCATGCACAAATTGCCAGAAGGCTTGCAAGAAATGTGACGATGCTCGACCTTGTCTTCGCTGCGTAAAGTACGGCATATCCGAAGAATGTGTTGATTCCCAAAGGAAGGAACGGCAGAAAGGGATTAAAAGGGGTCCTTACAAGAAGCGCGATGGAAAAGGTGTGTCTCTTTCACTTCGGCGTCCTCTTTTCTCCATCGTGGCGCGTGGAATGACTTGAATCGTCTCTGAATTTCTTGAGATCGCGCAGCCAGCAACGTCGAACACTCCGACGTGCCCCCACAGGGCGTGCCTGTCTCAAACAGTGTTCCGCCACAAGGTGGTTCACAAATCACGGGTTCATTCATGCCACTAGGCTACCCCCCCGGTTTTTATGGCCAGTATTCACCACTGGTCTCGAAACCAGGCGATGGTCTGTCCATGTACCCAAACCCACCATACTTTCTGGCTTCAGTTCCCCATGTCCAACCTCAAATGCACGGAGCCCCAGAGGGTGATAGTAATGGTTATCCGACTCAGGGCTTCTATCCAGCTCCTGTTTTTGCTCCTGTGGCATACCATCATCCTCAATATGTCTCCAGGTCAGATGGTCAGGGTCCCATACCCACTCACTACTCTGTTTACGGAACACCAGTCTACTCAAAGCATTCTTCAGGGGCCGGACAAGGTGAGATACAACATGGTGGGAGTGCCAGAAATGAGGAGCGGGACAGGGTCTCAAATAAAGCAGATTGAACCAATGATCAGAAATCAGAACAATATAACATCAAAGTCTATGCAATTTTTCCCTTTCCTAGTTGTCCCGTTCTGTTGACTAACGTTTGTTGAAAACATATTCTGTACATGTGAAAGTCAAAAAAAAGAAAAGTTTGCCCGACACCGGGTAAATAATATTAAGAGTCCTTATCAAGTCGAGGAGCCAAACCCCACCAACCAAACTATCATCAGGAGGCCTCTACTTTATACGAGTCATAAGTAATCAGCGTTTCAAAATCAAAACAATCACAAAACATCGAACCTTGTGGACGTTAGAACAAAATCATGCCACTAGGTTCATATCCACCATACGGGAGGCTACCTGTGCCATAGAGGGACGGGAGTGAGCATCTTTATGCCAACATCTCTGCATTAAACTCCACAACCCATCCGAGAGCCACAAGGATGCACTATCATCGACGGGGCGAGGCGGCGTCTGCTTTTGCACCATAATGCTGAAGATCACTTGAGCATCCCGTTTATGGTCCGCAAAAGGGTGCTTCCCAGTCAACAACTCGAGAATGGCCATTGCATATGAATATGTGTCAGCTGCCATGGTAGGAGATGACACCTTGCCTTCAATCACTTCGGGAGCCAACCATCGTGCACTACCGCTTGTTGTTAAAGTAGCAGACGCACTTGTTTCGGTGACCTCTTCAATGAGTTTGGACATTCCAAAGTCACAAATGCAGGCATCTCCCTGTTAAATAGTCAGCTTGTCAATTAGAATTATTTGCACTCCCCTCACTTTGGCGGAAACCAGGATGTTTGCCTTCATAGAATTTAGCATTACATTATCATACGAAGAATTAAAAGGTAAGCTACACATTTCACTGGTTAATAGAAAATAATCAGTGGGCGTTTACAGAAAGCGGTGTTAGTAACGGCTCACTATTGCCATGGATGATGTTACGAGAGTGGAGGTACTGTAGACCTTGTGCGGCGCCAGCGATCTAAAGAGGATTTAGAGCACTGTTAGGTACCCGATAAAAGAAATTCTTACAAGGCGTGAGCGGTCTGTCTCATCACGAGCCTTGACATAGCTGATGACTGCATGCTCAGAAGAAAGGTTTAAGCCCAGTCTGAAGGGCGTACTCGAGAACGTTTCCGTTTGTCTGCCAAGGAGACACCTTTGTATAATTGCGATGAAAATGACTAATGGTTTAGACTTGTGAAAGTATTACATACCATATGTATCTGCTGGCCGAGGTCCGTTACTATCCCATAGAATGGTAGGATGTGGTTATTTTTCAAATTAGCCCAAAGATTTATCTCGTTTTCAAAACGCTAAACATGAAAGTAAGTATGGCAATACATAATAGAGAGTTGAGTATACATACCTTTTTCGCTTTGGGGTCAGAAGCTTTGACGTTTCTCAAGGACTTCAGCGCAACCTGGCGCAACACAAAACCGATAAACAAGTAAATCAAGAATCACCAAACAAACTACCTTTTCTTCTCCAAGCCACATACCTACCCAGATATCACTGTAAGTTCCACCTGCAACCGCCAGTTCGCCCACCTTGGTGACCTCGCCATCCAGGACCTTGATTGTGGGCGGTATTCCTGTCTCACGGTGAAGATTGATTAAACCGCGTTGGTACTGAAGATATCTCTGACTATCGCGAGGTCGAGGTGGTGATAAATTCGAGGTTGCACCGGCGTTGCTTGTGCTGGAATGACTCTGGCGAAGAAGTAATAATTCCTAGTAGACGCAGTAGACGGGTCACATATCTGACGAATGCGATTATTTCACTGCTAGCTCACTCTCTGGCCTGCCTCCATAAATCTTTCTGCCACATGTTCCCCAGCGTTTTGCATTTCAACAATTTGTTGAGTTTCGGATTTGATGGTCAGTGCTTGAATCAAAAGATCCCGCAATTCAGCAGTATTGCTTTTCATAGTCTCAATCATGTCCCGTTGCCCTGATTGCAGGACGGTATTGGAGCTGTCCATGGTAATCTAAATATATGCTTCTAATCAATGGGAGATAATGGCGTACTTGATCTACGGCGATTGAGCTTGTAAGTTCTGAAAAAGAGAGAAGATGTTTACCTGGAATAGATTCATGGCAGTATCTAGTTCTCGTTCACAGCTATCAAGACCATCCTTTATATCGCTATTCTTTACTGAGTAGAGAAGTAATTAGCTTTGATAGATATAGTGTTGGTAGGGCGGGAACACACGGAACGTCATCACCGAATTATAATTTGACCACCGCCTGGTGCGTGTTTGTATTCTTTCCAGTACCCTATGAAAATTGGGTGAATCCATGTCGGAATGATGATTTTAAAATAGCTACATCACGATCTGGTCTGTGAGCTGCTGCAATTCCGATCCTTCAAGGTTGGGCGCTTGATCATTTAGCGCGTTCAGAAGCTGTACAGATCTATTTGACAGTTGTCTTGACTTTTTCTGAAAGCAAGCCAGATTAAGCAGGTTTTGAAGAAGGACGAAAACGCACCTTTTGTGTCTTGACCTCGTCGCAAGCTTGCACTATGTCGTTTACTATGATAGCGGCGGCCCCAACAAAAGGAACCCCGCAGAGAGAACCTGCAATGTTGAGTGCACTTGTCGAGGTATCAAGAACCCTTCGCATGGTCGAGGGTCGGGAGTACAGTACTTATCACATCTTTTCGGAGAGATGTTTACACTTATTGCACGTGAGATTCTTCACGCTCTTACTAAGATTACTTTGTATGCCTCCTCGAAAACGCAAACGCGACCAGGCATTTATTGATGAAGTAGAACCAGAGATCAACGAGATCAACGTTTCTCTGAACGAAGAGCAACGAGCAGAGAAGGAACAAGAGATATGGGACGCGATCAGAGAAACGCACTATGAAGGCAAGTACATAAGACGATCACTTGTTACATAAAAATATCGACAGTACACATTTTGAATAGCTATTGAGCAGCTTCCATTGACTTTGCATAGGCAGCTTTCACTTATGCGACAGTTGGATGAACAATCTCTCAGTGAGTGTAGCCAATTCTTCATAAAGTCTCCTCTAGATGACGAACATGAGAAACAGATTACACTAACAGACTACTTCCATGCCTCCACAAGTATATCCAATACCGCCAAGCCATGGATAGTGCTACTACAACCCAACCAGCTAAAGATGTACTGGTCATAAGGCCGGGAAGACAATTCAATCAATCAATCAGCCAACAAGACGAACTGCCGAATACAGACCTTGGTGCCGATAGTACTCTGGTGTCACCAATGAAGGGCTTGCGTTCAGTGGACACACAATCGTTGACACCTCCACTAGGAATACCTCCTGGGCATCGAAAGCCACCGAAGACAAATCGAGAACTTCTCTCCTATGTTGCCTGGCTTTCAGAGGAACTTCTACGTGCAGCGCAAGAAAAAGTATGCCTTGCTCAAGCAGCCAATGACTCCGTACGACGATAACCCTTCTGAAGGCATGAGTACATATCAAACATGACGTTGTTTGTAGGTCCAGAGGCATATTCGGCTATTAGATCAAGCTATCAATGAGCAGGAAGCCGCTCTTTCCGTGAGTTCGTCAAATGGTAACTCTATCCATTTGCCAGACTTGGTTATTCCAAGTCGAAATCGAAATGCTCGGGTGCGAACTGTTTTGGACGCCCAAAACGTCTCAATAAACGTCGTTGACACTTCCTTTGATATTGGTGAAACCGAAAAGGAATCGCAACAAATGACGATGAAAGGAGGGAAGGATTATCGCGAGATGTCTGGAAACCGAAACGGAGGAAGCGCTAACCTAGGAAAAGACTCTGCGGCATTGACAATCACTTTACCAGCGACCCAACCCAGTGAAGAATTGTACTGTTATTGTAATCGTGTTTCTTTCGGAAAGGTGAGCTATCAGACAACTTCCCAGCTGTCATTCACAGTCTTTCCTTTAGATGATCGCGTGTGATAACGAGTCGTGTGAGCATGAATGGGTTCGTCATCGTGGCCTCTCTTCTAGCTTTTCTTGCTAAATCTGTAACTAGTTCCACCTTGGCTGTGTTGGTTTGATGGAAATTCCAAAGGGACAGTGGTTTTGTGAATATTGTAGAGTTAACGATGATCTTTAAGGTATGCAAATAGAAATAAATTAGCTAGAAATACACGGTATCCTAGGCAGACCTATAGGTAATAACAAGATTACGAGTTCGGTACATGTAACAAGGTACCTGAACTTATTCTGATATAACTCGCATGTTCAACTTGTTTGCCAACGTTTCCATATATACATCTCAAACAGCACAGTTTAATTCCAGCTTGTAAAGCAGCGAAGACAATAAAGATTTACCTGTCTCATGCCGTAGCTTCCAGTATTCTGCAAGTAGTTCGTTGAGTTCTGCCTGACTCTTTTTAAGATGTTCGTTGATCTAGGAAGATATGTGCATCTAAATTTTTAACAGCTGGGGGTCGGATAGCGTACCTTGGCTTCCACTTGGTTTCCTTCATCCCGCATTTCCTCGATCTGCTTATCATTTTCTCTTCTCTCGACAACCATCTCATCGTATTCAAGCTGGAAGCGTTCAATTGTCCGCTGGCTTGCCAACTTCTTAGCCTCAGCATGTTTTTGTGCCCTTTCCAGCTTGACTTCTGCATTGGCAAGCTGGTCACCGACACGCTGTTAAACAGCCTTAGAATGTTGACTGTTTAGAGAAACGTAAGAACACCTTACTTGCTGTCGTAGTAAAAGTTCGTTTTTTTCGATAACCTTTCCTTCTAAATCATTCTGTTGTTTGGCTAAATCTTTCTGCGACCGTTGTAAATTTTGAACCTCTGTATCTATCGTTTGAAGCTGCTCGATACATCCTCTGGCGTCCTGCGCATTTTTAGATGGGAGAGTAAGAAACACTCGAATGACTGGCCTTTTCGATGTTGTGCAATGCATTAATCTTTGCTTGGAGATTTCGCGCTTTTGTGTCATGCATTACAACCGCTCTCTTCTCTTCAACCGCGGTGGCAGACATGCTAGAAATTGACCTCTTGATCCGTTCTGGAGACTGAACAATCCGCGAACGAGTTCTTGCGATGTTTGCATCAACAACTTTGAGTTCTCCGTTGAGAGCTTCCTATCAATCAGAATAAGAATCCTCTTAATATCGGCCTGCGAACTGAAGCCACACCTTGCGTTTCGTAAGCGAGTTTCTCTCAGTCTTGTATTGCTCCACATCTTGCACTGCTTTTATCTGAGCGTCCTTGGTTAGTAACATAGTGTTTTTCAAAGCGACGTTCTCCGTTTCAAGTTGTTCACAGATAGGTTCATCTTGAACAATTTTGGCTCTAAGTGACAACATCAGTAACATAGCTGGCATCTGTGGAAAAGGAAGACAAGCCTCACTTTAACTCGTCTATTTTATCTTGAGTTCCATTCAATTCGACTGTAGCATCCTCCCGCCGGACGACGAGAGTATCAGACCGGTCCCTCAGATCCTTTAAAAAGGTGTCACAATACTGTTCTGTGAACTTGACGAAATTTATGAAGGCAGAGAGCAGGATGAGAGTACGCTCTCTTTCTGGGCTGTAAATGTCTCTCGAGTTGAAATCTTCAACCCTCGCAGCCTTCGAAAAGCGTATTCTATGAAATGTATGAGATCAGCGAAATTTTTGGTTCACAGTTCCCATACAGGTGGTACAACACAATGTTGGTGGTCTTAGGGGACGCATAAAGGTCCTGGGATGATAATACCTGGATTCAGTGTGCAATAATAGGAGATACAGTGCTCAACAGACCTTATCCTCCACCTGGGAGGCTGCCAATGCATTTTGCACTGGATACTGAAGAGAGTCGTGACTGAGATCGGTGACCTGCTGTAGGCAAGCACAATAGACAGCCTCGACGAATTCTGAATTGGGTGACTTGAGTTGGTCTGGACTAACAGAAATCCCCCAGCCTGCTAGTGCATTTATGATATCGGGTATACTCATTTGGGGAAAAATACCCTTCGCCATGGCTGTGGAAGGAGGTAGGTCACGTTTAATCCTTGACTATGTCACATCGTTTTCAAAGGAACGCGTCTGCCACGTGACTTTCGCGTCTGTGACAGCGCTACCTGGACTTGTGTTAGTCTATCCCACCACAGACATTGAATATTGAGGGCTGGTTTTGGCCTTCCAAAATACTACTTCTTCAGGACTCGCATGTTCGACACGGAAGCCTCCCTCACTACTTCTGCCCCAGTCAAGGTAAGTTAGCACAGAGCCATCTTTTTTGCTATGCCACTGAGCTTACTCTTATAGCCATCCAAATTTAAACCATCGTTTGCTGCTTCCTCCAGTAGTGAACAATGTTTGTATTTACCAAACCTCCCAGATTTCAATGCTAAACTCCCATATTACAGCACGTAAGGCAGCTCTGACACCCTTCTGTACTCCAGGGTTTCAAAGCGCGAAATCTGCTCCGACTTCTCGACCAAGGCCAAAATATGATCAGGTTGTATACGTCTCGAGTGACTCCACGTCGTCTAGTCCCGGTCGCAGTGCACTTAAACGAGACTCCTCAGACATCTCGATAGCTGCCGAAATATCCCCTCCCGTGTCCAAAAAACAGAGGAAGGTGCCTATCGAAGAGAAGGAGAACGCGTTACCCATCCCCTCTAAGATTAACTACAGTGCTTTGCCGGCTCAGACTATACCCCGTCCGAATGATAAAGAGAGGAAATATGCCGACCTGTCTTCTGTAAGCAGCTACACGGCCGACGGTTCCTTCATTTGCTTATCCTCTAGTAGAAATCATTAGAAATCCTCAACAAGCTTCTAATTTACGGTCTTCACATGAAGAATCTCTTTGCTGATGAGTGCCTCGACTATCATAGTCGGACGAATACAGATAAAGACATCATACTGGTAGAAGAAATTAGGTGCAAACTTCATTGTTTGTTTCGTCTTTCTAGCTGATTTAATTGTAATAGAGAGATCATCCATAGCCGTGTTGATGCCATTGTCAGCACAAAAACAGGCCTTGAAACCGGCGGTCAAGACACCGGGCCTCTCAAACCCAGCACCTTGCCAAATTTGTTGAAGGTCCCTCACATTGCAGCATCGACATATTCCACCTTTACTGAAGCGCCTCTAAGAACTGCAACCCCCGCGGTCACAGCCGCCCCTTCAGCTGACCTAGCCATTGAGCCTGGGCCCTCTTATCATGTGCCCACCAAGAACAACCAAGAGGATGATCTCGCAAGTGATGATGGTTATTGGGAGGGCATGGAAGACATATCTATGCATGATCCCCAGGAGATCTCGGAGTGTCCATCTTCACTCCTGACAATTGGAATGCAAAGTGGAACATCTTCTCTCGAATCGAGCCCATACTATCTAGAGGTTAAACGGCGGCTCGGAGAAACTTTTGGTCTCACAGCATTTCGTAAAAACCAGTTGGAGGCTATAATTGCCGCGATGCGCGGCAGAGACGTCTTCGTTCTTATGCCCACTGGTGGCGGGAAGAGTCTTTGCTATCAGCTGCCCGCCATCTGCACGACAGGCGAAACGATGGGTGTAACCGTAGTTATTTCACCTCTCCTTGCATTGATGAAGGACCAGGTGGACAGTTTAATCAGAAAGAATGTCGACGCCTTGCTATCAAACTCGGAGACCTTTGGAGAGGATTGGCAGCGTTTGGTTACAAACGTTGACAAACCCAACCTATGGTATATTACACCAGAGAAGCTGAAAGACAGCGGGAAAGTCAACGACATACTTTCTTATTTATATCAGAAAGAACGCCTCGCACGGTTTGTAATCGATGAGGCGCATTGTATTTCAACTTGGGGTCAAGACTTCAGAGAAGCCGTGAGACGTTTCCTTCTCGTCGCTAATTTATATGGATTGACATTTGTTCTTCCTCCTTGACAGTACAAATTCCTAGGCTCCCTTCGAGAACGTTTCCCATCGGTACCCATAATGGCGCTCACTGCCACTGCAAATCAGCGGACGGTTGCCGACATTCTCTCACAACTCAAACTGACAGATCTCGCAATGTTTACACAATCATTCAATCGAGTTAACCTTAAGTATATAGTTCAGAAAAAGAAGAAGAGCCATTTGAACGACATCATCTCCTTCATTCAAACGAGACATAGCGGCAAGGCAGGTATAATCTACTGCAATACAAGGGCAAGATGCGAGAAAGTTGCTGCAGAATTGCGCGAAAACGGAGTGAATGCCGCCCATTTTCACGCCGGAATGGATACAACGTCCAAGGACCAGGTAGTTCATGATTGGCAGTCTGGTAGAGTTCCAGTCATCGTTGCGACGGTAGTTCTTCTTTTATGTGGGAACTACTCCTGTGAATGCTAAGTCGTATTTGTTGTAGATCGCTTTCGGTATGGGCATCGATAAGGCAGATGGTTAGAACTTCCTTTTTCTACTCTTTTTTCCTCTCAACTCTTAGACATGCAGTTCGATTTGTAATTCATCACGATATGCCCAAGTCTCTGTCGGGGTATGCGGTTTCACTTCTTTTACTCTCTGTGGCTCATCCTTGTACCAGTTACTATCAAGAAACCGGTCGTGCTGGTCGTGACGGCAAGCCTGCGGAATGCGTCCTTTGTATGTTTGACTGAAAACGTTTGCTGATCCTCGTACTGACGCCACAAAAGACTATTCGTTTCAGGATCTCAACAATCTTCTCATGCAATTTAAGAAGGATCAAGCAGCGACCCTCGATACTATTCGAAGACAATCAAGTACAGCAAGGGATGTCTATCAGTATTGTGACAATACCTCGGAGTGCAGACGCGTCCAACTACTGCAACATTTCGACGAAAAGTTCGACAAGAAAAACTGTCATCAAGGTTGCGATACATGTGAAGAGGATCGAGAGCCTGTTCTAAAGGATGTCACAACTCATACCAGAGGCATAATTGAGCTGGTGAAAACCCTTGTTCAAGAACGCAAAGAGAAAATCACCATAAACCAACTTTCCTCCATTTTGAGGGGAGCCAATTTGGCCGACATCCGTGCTAAGCAGCATGACAAGTTACCAGAATACGGTTCTTGCTCGAAAATGCCGAAGGAGCTTCTCGAGCTAATGCTGCAACGACTTCTTTATCTTGAGGTCCTCGTCAAGGTCTCACATCGAAACGGTGGAGGTTTTCACACTGAGTATCTCAATGTACACAAACATTTATGATACTGTGGCTGATTCTGACAACTTTTCATTCAGATCGGTTCAGCAGGCGACGCATTTATTGCACAGGATGAGAGACTTGTCCTAAATTGGCATCCGAAGGTTGACAAACCTTTGAAACCGCGGAAAGCTATGGCTCAATCAATCAGTGCACCTCCACGATCTCGGAAGGGAAAAGAGAAGGCGGTGGATGATGACCCAATCGAGCTTTACGACGATGACTCTCTTTTCCTGGACACTTTCGACAGGTTTGATACACCCCTACAAGATGATGTGCCCGATGTTGCCATAGTACGGACAGAATCTTCAATCGCTCATCCCGAGTCATCCTCGACTGTGGAGCAATCAGCGGAAACCTTGTACAAGAAAATGCTTGCTCTTCGTACCAATGTCAGTCAGTGATGTTGACATATTTCTTTTATTTATTTTACACTTGTTCCAGATCATGGCTCAAGAGCAGATTGAAGACGAGACGGAAGTTTTCGATGATATGCTACTGCAATACCTTAGCGCTATCTGTCCTAGCGGTATGTATAATCATTCTTCCCACAATTTATTCAAATCAACTGTCCCTAGATTACCGATCTTTCAAGAAAGAAGTGATAGATGGCCTGGATATGGATGAGCCACATTCAACTAATATTGCCCAGCAGAAGTGGGATCAATATGGACAAAAGTTTCTCCAGCTCTGCATAGAACACAAGACAGGTTCCCTGAAGTTCGTCGTCCAATCTCTTTGGTGATCTTATTTGATCTTATTATATTCCACGATCACAGGAGCAAGCCCCTTGAAGCAGGATTTAGTCCAGCTCTGCTACATTCGCGGTATGAATACAAATCCGCAGGCCCGAGTTCGAAAACGACACCTCAGTCCTCGGGTATAGGAAAGTCGAAATTCAAACCTGTATTAAAGATGTGATCTATCATACTTGATGATAAACGGGACTTAATATCCTTATGTACATAACACTATTCGTTTTTGGCTACTAAATTGTCCTTATAAATACTTTTATTGTCAAATAGTCACTGTAGGCATTTCTAATCTGTGTTTTAACTGGCTCTCGAGCGCTTTGGCGTGTTCCCAATTGTCAATGGTAACTTCCATTTGATGCAGAGAAAGCGCGACTAGTCTGGATGAAGCCGGAGTTCTTAGTACTTATCGGTGTGAGTTATTAATATCCTTACCTTGCCACAAAGATCCGCTGTATGAGATCTTCAGCGGTAAATGCCTTGTCAGTCTTTATGCTTTCATTTTTGAAAGTAGCACGTTCCCGAACAAAATCATCCTCGATATACTATGAAAGCTTGTTCAATGCAGCCGTTAATCTTCGTTGCCGAATGACCTCACCTTGGCTAGATCTGGACCAATTGTCACCTCTCCAATCTTCGAACCTCCTAGAAACTGTCGATACTTTTGGAGTTCATCCATGGGCGGAATACGGATGTCCTCTGCAACCTTATTAAGGCTTTGCTTTACATTGGCTGAAGTACTTGGTTGAAGGGGAACAGTAACAATGGTCTGTTATAAAGGTATCAACTTTTGTGCTCTGCATAAAACAAACGACCTGCCTCGAAAAAGGTACTTTGCTTGCCTTCTGTCGTTATTAGAAAACAAACGTCTGTTTCAAACTTGTAGCCACTGAATGGGAAGACATATTCTAATGTCTGCCCTTTCATCATTTCCTGAGCTGATCGAATATTCATGACACCTTTCATATATCAGTTGTTGCAGATGCTTGACGACATAGCAGAACAGAACAATGCCTTTTTGAACAATGATACCTTCACTGACGCCTCCCTCTGTGCAAATAATAACAGAGCCTTTAGGATGTTGTAGCCAGCCACTATGTAGATCTTCGTCCTTCGATTCGGGGAAGAAGGATGTATCATTTAACATATTTAAAGAGAGCGGGAGGACGGAAACCATAGGTAAAATCTGCGATAAAACATGGAAAAGCGCCAGCGTCGATGTTTGCTCGTTTGACACAGAAGGGAAGTTGGAGATTGTTAATGAAAGGGGATACACTGGGGGAACTCTCGATTGCCTACGAACAATGTGGGTGATGAATAGAATTGGTGTGCAGACATTGACAAGGACATACACTCTAGCAATTATACAGAGTAAAATCCATTCAGCTGCGATGCGATCTCCTGCAAGTCCCTCGTTGGCAATCCATGTTATCAACCCTTCTCGAAGAGTTGTAATGGACGGAAGAAGTGAGGGATCGGGAAAAACTCTCGAATGTATTGTGATTGGTATCGACTTCGAAGAGAGGACGTGTAGGGTTGGAACATTTATTCCAGAAGGTAAATCGAGGTTTGTAGTGAGACTAAAGGGTGAAACAATGATATCGAATATGAGACGCAAAATTTACAAGCACATACGACTCTGAAGACAATATGCCGACGAAGGACATCAAGTCGGTTACTCTAATATTTTTTGCTTGGTTCTCATGATAAACCTGAGGACATGATGAATTTGGTGCACTAGGGTTCAATAGAGGCTATCGTACTTTCACTTGGACGCCGATATGGGATCTGTGAGGGATGGGGTACTTGTGCGATTGTGGCGACGAATGGCCAGCAAAATGGTCGGTAGATTCAGTCTCCGTTGTAGACCATGTGCTCTGTCCTGGGATAGATACTACCCAAAAAACATTGCATTGCTTTAGAATGTCGTTGCCCTCTCTGTTTACAAGATATAATTCAGGTGAAATGGAAGTATCCTGAACCATTCCATTGAATGTGACTAGTGCGCCAAGTGAGAAAGACTCTGGTGGATGTTGCACGTCAACAACAGGTATCTGCGCTGGGTCTGACACAACATTTTGGTTTTGAAAGAGGTCTAATATTGTTGCTGGCAGGAGAGACATATTTGCTTACGTACACCGAAGTAGCACAGGATTTGGCTCACAGGCTCTGCATCGAACCGTCATGGGTCTCTTCAACAGAAAGAAAAGGCAAGACTCGGATTCTGCAGACTCTTCAGAGAACAAGAAGGAGAAGGGCAGCTGGAAACGCCCTGCTAGTTTGTCGTTATCACCTTGCCTTTTCGCTCAATTGTCTGACACAACTTGTAGATACTGCGTTCAAACAGCAGAGGCTTAAAGCATGGCAGCCCATACTTACCCCCAAAACAGTTCTACCAACGCTCTTCATCATTGGTATTATTTTTGCACCAATTGGTGGCCTACTCATATGGGGGTCGTCCCTTGTTTCCGAGTTATCATTTGACTACACCGATTGCGAGAATCTCACACCGTCTACCGCAAACGATTCTCTAACATTTACGGACTTTCCATCAAACAAGTTCTCATATCGACTCCGTGCTGCAGATTCAAAGGTCGCTGCGCCGAAATCCCCGCGCTTCGCCTTCCTTGATAATACCAACAACAGCACTGTTACTGACGTCTCCGCAAAGAAACAATGTGTCGTCGAATTCGATCTCCCGGCAGACCTTGAAGCATCTGTCCTCTTTTACTACAAGCTTACCAATTTTTTCCAAAACCATCGACGTTATGTCAAGAGTCTCAATTCCAATCAGCTAAAGGGCAAGTTCGTCAACACTAACACTCTTGACAAGAGCGATTGCAAACCACTTGCCACACTCGGCGGAAAGGCCATTTATCCCTGCGGTCTCATTGCTAACTCCTTGTTCAACGGTTGAGTTTATCTACTCTTCTGAACAATCTTCCCTGTCTAAATTTTTTTACAGATACTTTCTCCACTCCCATTTTACTGAATCCCTCCAGTTCATCCGACTCTTCACAGCCCTATGTATTTTCCTCGACAGGTATTGCATGGCCGGGAGAAGCCAAGAAATACACCGCATCTCCCATTGACCAGGGCGGTTATCCGGACCTCTCCTCAATCGTTCCGCCCCCTAATTGGCAACTAAGATTCCCTGATAACTACACAGACCAAAATCCACCTCCAAATCTAAGCACCGACGAACATTTTCAGAACTGGATGCGCACAGCTGGTTTACCAACGTTTACAAAACTCTATGGGAGAAACGACACCGATACAATGCACAAAGGCACATACAGGATAATCATTGGCCTAAGTGAGTTTTTTTTTCTCCTGCTCCTTGTCTATTTTCTGATCCAATGAACAGATTTCCCAGTTCTTCCCTACAAAGGAACGAAGTCTTTCGTTATTTCGACTGTTTCTTGGATCGGTGGAAAGAATCCTTTCTTAGGCTGGGCATATGTTGCTGCAGCCAGTGTGTTTGTCCTTCTTGCCATCCTGGGCACGGCACGGCATCTTATCAAGCCAAGGTTTGCCTATCTCCTCTCCTCGCTTCTAGGCAACTATCTGACAGATGTTGTAGACGGTTGGGTGATATGTCTCTGCTTTCCTGGAACAGATAGTAATTTGGTACTGAACACACTGTATTTATCCATTGGTACGCAAATAACGACTTGTAACCCGAGTCCTTAAGACAAGTATTACTGGAGCGTTTGCATTCCCGAACCATCCCTAGATCTAATGATATGTACTATAATTTCAATGCAAGTTCTTCAAACAGGAGTGTCCGCTGGTGCTGTATAACCAACGCCTTGGCAACGAATGACGACTGTACCAGATGGTTCATTTTCAATTTCAAACTTGGCATCTGTCAGTTCTTGCGCAAGCCATATCGCCGTCCTAGTTGATGAAACAATAAGAAACTTCCAAAAAGGAGTGGTTACCGCTCACCGAGTATGAAGAGTCAGCCCGCCAGTTCCGCACCGAACCTCTGACTTGCCATCGGCCAGAGCCATGAAGATGATGATTTGGTCTTGTAACCACTATGTAACAGGTGCCAACGATGTCAATGTTTATTCCGGGATCACAAGGCTCCAAGTAGTGCATTACCTCGTCAACGCACCCTCCCTCGTTCAAGCCTCTGACTAGTTCATCGGCAGCTTGTTCGCCTGTTTTTTCCGGGTCGAGGCTTTTAGATCCAACGGCACTGCCTCCGATGATACCCCCGCCATCAAGCTCAGCCCAGAGTACGATTCCGCTTCCCGCACCCCTCGTCAGCTGAGGAGGTTCCCTCATGCGAGAAATCTGAATTGGAACATCTCTATTTTCCACCAATAGATCTGGAGTATAGGCTGCACTTATGGATTCGTCTCCACCAATATAGCCAGCCGCTGCCAGTTTCCTCTTCGTGCCTCTAATAATCCCTTCTGCCACAATGTTGGGCAAGCCAGTAAAATGTGTGATGCCAGCTATCCGTTTGACTTTCCCTCGGTCCATCAAGCTGAAACCTCGCAATTTTTGGGTGCTGCAGAGAGGAGTAACATTCAGCAAAACCTTTCCGCCACCTTTGGGAAAGTAACCTCTTTTTGCGATATGTAATGAAACGTCGTCCACTCCAAAGTGTTTACGGATGAAGGGCAGAAAGATGTGCTTGGTGTAGTCGACTTGGGGCGCTAGTGACGCATTCGTGCCTCCATGAAGTGTTAGTGTCGAAGCAGGGACTGGTAAATGTGAAAACAAGAGCAATGGTAGAGCAACTTGTAATAATAGGGTTATAGATCCGGCAGTAACAGTATCAGCGCTATAGTGGTTTGGCAAGCAGATGCGACCAGGAATGAAGTTGATTTCCTGAGATTGGTTTTGTGCTCCAGTGAGATGAGCAGATGCGATTGTTGCTGCTAGTTCCAGGCCTGTAGGGCTGTGAGAGACGTCAAAAGGATTTTTCTGAACGAGAAAAACCTGTGCGATGCTGGTTTTTTAGACCAGGAGGAGTGCGATTGTTTCTGATTTTATGTATTGAGACTGGTTTCGAGAGCAAAGCTGAAAGAGAGACCGAGTTGCGCAATATTTGACCTCCACCTTCCAGAAAACTGCCGTCGATGAGGGTATGAACCATGGCCGCAATGGACATATGAGTCACAGTTTGGAATTGCAAATATAAATGTAGATGTGTGGTGTATTATCAAAAGTACATATTGTGAAGGAATTGAATCTGTTAACTAATAGCCACGGCCTCCGACCTCAGTCTGAACAGCATGAGGGTTCTGAGGAAAGTAGAGTAAGGTTTTATAAATTAGAAAATGGAATGAGAGCAAACACACCTTATTTCGTTGAATACCGAGAAAACTTGTTTTCTCCGTTCGTAATGGAGCACGGAGATGCTGTCGCACATTTTTCATGCCGATACTGTGTATGGTACTCAGCAAGAGTTCTTGTTCACGGCGATATCTCGCTTCAAAATCTCGCATCTCTTGCTGCAAAATAGTCGTATATCAGACAAAAAGATAAAACATTAATTAAGGTCATGCGAACCTTCAGCCGATCCCGCTCTTCCTCGAGAATTTTGATTTGCACACGGAAACTAGCTTCGGCCTCCTCAAAGTTGCCTTGCTAGGGGATGTTACTTGAGTAACTATTAATAGGATTAGTGAGTAGCGAACACTCACAGAAATAGTGGCAACGTCCGTTGCATGTTGTTCTTTAAAGAGTTTGTCTTGAGATTTTATAAACTACATCCTCGGTCAGTAAGAACAAGTGAGGAGAAACAAAGGCTAGTTACCTGTTTCGCCTTGTTCAGTTTATCTATGAGCGTCTTGTATGATTCCTTCAAATTCAGGTTCTCCTCATGCATAGAAAGCAAGCGTTGCTTAATATCTTCTGGCAAGTCCTTTCCTGCGATGGTTGCTCGGAGGTCACTGTATGATTACTTTGAGATTTGTTCATGGGGTTGATGAAGAGAAAACCGACCCAAAGTCACGCTCTCGCTGAAGCAGCTTTTCTCGATGGCCAATTCCTTCACTTTGAAGAGTCACCTTTTCCAAGAGCAAAGCGTTGACTTGCTCCAACTGCATACGGTTCTTTTCGCTCAACTCTTTATTTTGCTTTCGGAATCTTTCAAGGTCGGCTTCTAGACCAATCTTGTCTTCATTCACAGATTCTCGTAGACTTGCCAGTATGTCAAGTTGGTCCTTGTTAACGAGGGTCACTTGGTACGGGGGTTCTCAGTTATCGATCGGGAAGATAAAGGGAGAATGAGCACATACAGTCCGATTTGGCGATGGTGAGTTCGCGATTGAGTGAGTCAAACTTGACTTCCAGTTCTGTATGTTCCTTGCGCAATATTTCAAATTGTTCAACAGTCTCATTCAGACGCTGTCGCAATGCGATAGCAGCTTCGGCCCTATTTGTTTCAATCATTAAGGTTTAACAGAAGCTGTGAGAGAAGAACCCACCCATCACCCAACGATTTGCCGCTCCTGATTTCCTCCAGATCCCGCTGCAATATCAATTTCTCTCGATGCGCCACCAGATAGTCACTTTCATACCTCGCCTTCATGCGATTGGCGTCCTCTAGCAAGTTCTCCAGAACTAGCAAGCGACTGGCATCTGCCTCGTTCTTCCTTACAGCCTCAAGCTCGCGCTTGAGCCTCCGCACCTGGATTTTAAGATCCGTCATAGTTGTGCCCGCAATGGCATCGTCCAATTCTCCACCCAGGCCTTGTGCATGATGATCAGCCCCATCTATGTCCGTAGGCGAATTTGTCCCTTGATTGTCTTCATCATTCAACTCAGAAGAATCTCGCTTCTCATGGCGTGGAAATTGCCCTCCCAACCCAGCGCTTCTGGTAGATGAAATGAGCTCGAGCTCGCGCACACGCTCCTGATAAAGTTCGAGTGTCTCAGCGTCCTTTGTGCGCTCGGCAAGGGCGATTTTGAGCTTGGTTCGATTTTGCTCCATTTCGAAATTCAAATTTTCTATCTCCTGATTTTTGGAAGAGTTTTTTGTTTCAAGATCGATGATTTGAGCCTTGTAAGACTCCATGAGTGGCTTAAAGGCGGCGACCTTGCGATATTCTTCTTCTATGGAGGCATTCTTGTCAACGAGATCGGCGTTTTGTCTCTCTAGAGCCTTTACAGAAACCTCTTGATGCATGTTTTGGTGCAAATAATGGATAGGTACTTACCTTGACGTGCTGCCGAAGGTCAGCACCTTCTTGTAGCTTTTTCTTGTATTTTTCCATGACATTCTCCGTTTTCTGCAGTTTGTCCGCGGCATGACGATATCTGTACCATAATTAGTCAAATATATTGAGGAGGAAAGCAGGATTACGCACTCATCGACTTGGTCTTTCAGTCTAGCAGCCTTATCGGCTTCGACCTGCAGCTCATCGACTTTACGAGTGAGGTCTGTAATGAGGGTTGTCTGCTTATCGAGTTCCGTTTCCGCCATGGCAAGATTATCTTCGCTTTTCTGCCTTCACATGCTCCTCATGAGTCAGATAACGGAGGAGAGCCAAGTCAATGATAGGCACTCACAGCTCTAATCGAATACGATCCATCTCGGAACGCAACATGACATCGGCTTTCTCATTTCGTCGGGTGTCAGCTTCGCGACGGAGTTGCCTGAGTTGTGCCTGAGCGTCATCCTTTTCAGAAAGGACATCATCATGGACTGTCTGAAGTGTACGGTGTTCTTCGAGGAGAGCTTGGTAAACCTTTTCAAGAGTTTCTTTCTCTGAAAATATGTGGCTACGCTCTGATTGGATTCGGTAATAATGATCATCTCTTGGGACAAAAGGTCAGGATAGTCATGTAGGAGAGGAAAGCTAGAGACGCACTCGGTCATGTTGGCTTCGGAGATATCTAGAGCACCAGGGGCGGCCGCGATCTTTGCCATAACCTAGGAATCGTCACAGTTAGTATTGGATGGGTCAGAAGAAGGGACGATTTACTTGTTCAATAGCCTTCATTATATAATGTTGATCTGTCTCATTTAAAGCCTGAATCTTGTCGATAAACTCCTTATTTTTCTCGCACTGAACTCCAATGACGATGGTGAGACGACACATGGTGAGGGTTGCAGATAGATTGTGATCCTTTGCGATTAACTGAAGGTCAGGTACATCGAGGTTACTGGTAGATTTTTGGAGAACATCCGCAAAGTATTGTGTCATGAGACGATATAGACGCTTTAGGGAGCTAAAGCGCAAGACCCAGTTCTCTGAAGGCTGGGCAGATGATCTGGCGGGTTGACGGAAATAACTCTGATCACTGTTATGGGGAACGGTGAGGACTGCACAAAATATTGTGAATAAGGACCTTACACAAGAGAAAGGACTTGAAATAAGGCTGCGCCATCTGCAAGGTCAGAGACGGATGATACTGGACGGGCGAGATTAAAAGTTGCAAAAAAGTTGAAAAAGGCTTCAATCTCTCGACGCTGCTGTGACAGCTCAGACATAAGCCAGTAGTGATTATGTAATCTAATTGTCTCCCTTTCCAAGTACTTTCTTCAATCCTTTGTTTGTTTTCTCAAGTCTCTCCACTTTCCGCTGCTCGTTGACCATTTTCTCTCCGATATATCGTGCTCGTTCAGCACATGTGCTCCTCCTCAAAATAAACCTTTCCTTCGACATCGTGTCCACCAGCAAAGCCAGCTCCTCTTCATACCCCTTTATCTTGCCCTCGGCTTGTGCTATCTCTTTTTCATTGTATCCTAGCTCTTGTGTAGCTCGGAATATGGGATCTACGTCTTACGTTAGTAATTACCCCTTATAATTGGATACCACTAACCGTTGACAAGCTTTTCAAATACCCAGCGAAACACAGGTCTACCAGGTCGTATCGTCGACGGTCGCCCTATTCATGTCAGCGATGAGTGACGCGTCGTTGCTTAGTACTTAAGCACATACCATCTTTCGTAGCAATGGCAATCAGTTCTGCGTGTTCCATATTCCTCAAGGCGCCTTCGTCTCCTTTGAACGGAAATTCGACCAACATATCATAATACGGTACTTCCTGTAATTGGGAAAGCATTTTGATAACTTTCCAGGCCTGTTCTCGCATCCATGTCAGGCCTTTGGCGTCATCTATGTCATCTCCGAATGCATTTTTCCGTAATTCTATGACACCATGAGCAATGATATCCTCTACTGCTTCTTCCACGCTCATCCCATTTCGGACTTTATGGACTAGCTACAAGGCTGGTCAGTAATCGAAGATAAGAGGAACAGGGAGATCCGGGGGCTCACGCTTTCAAGATCGCTTGCCCGTCCACCTAGTCGCTCTACATATGCCGTCTGTCCGGCAAAAATCTCGACGTCAATGCCGCGGTCGAGTAGCTTTTGCATCACAAATGACAGTGAGCTTTCAGGGTCTGCGTCCGACAATGGAATGAAATTAATCGGCTTTGCTGGAAGGGCTAGAGGCCAAAAAAATCGAACTTCAAGTCCGTAATACATTCGTGTATGCAAATCGCACCTTTGGCCAGCCTTTTTGCGTTTTCGCGATTGTCACTGAGCACAATGACATGGGCGATCTGTTGATTTTACTTTATAAACTATATAGCTATCAGTTTAATTCTTTTGCTCACCTGATTCTCAATTAATGTTGCCGCCCACTGAGCCAACGCCTCCAACAAAGCTTCTTTGGTTGGAGACCCGAAATTCGCAGCATAATTTCTGATGACTACAATGGGCAACGAATTGATTATATCCGTGGAATTCTGTGCTTTCTGCTTTCTGAAAGCCTTTTCGTTTTCTGCTATCATAACTTCCTCTTCATCCGGTGATATGGTGTTACTGAAATTGGCAATTTCAAAACACTCATCCCCCACGCCGAGTTCACTCATGATTCCATTACCTGCGACACAATCAAGTCGGCCGTCGTGCCATCTCCCATTAATGATAGCCTGACGTTTGTGATCTTCTTGAATCCGTCGTTCTTCGAGGTGCTTTTGGTGTTTGATTTGACACCGAATTTCGGATCGATGAGAGGAACTGACGCCTTTTAGAGCAAGCGTGACAACGGCGAGTATTTGATCGAGTTGTTCGGGTAATGAACTGCTGACGCCCGCTGGAAGAGGGTCAGGAGATGCAAGGTAGTTAAAAATGGGCGCACGTACCTTTCTGACCAATGAGACCCACGCTTGCTAGATCTATGAGACCGCCTATAGAGTTCAAGAAAGTAAAAAGAGGCCAGTAGCCTGTCTGAGCTGCTAATGCGGAGACGAGTTGTGAGTCGGAAGTGGTATTATGGAGTTCTCGACAGCTAATGATGAGTCTCTTCCTGCGGAGTAATAAATTTAGTGGCCTAGTAGATGTAGTTTGAATGGTTGGAATACCTGTCTGATTGCTTGAGAACAGTGTCAAGCATGGCTGTTTTGCCACTTCCTTGAGGACCATGGACGAATGTAATTGTGGCTATTTTTAGAGGTAAGATGAGCAATGGGTTAGTGATGGATGCCATTAAAAGAAACACACTCGGCGACTCGGCAAGGTAGGCGTTGATGGCTGCCTCTGCATCTTTCCGTTCCTTCCACCCATTTTCGGTTGCACGAGGGCCAGCAGTATTAGGAGATTGGGGGCTTCTCAGTAGACCCAAACTGTTCACTTTCAGCCAGTGATAGACCTTGAATTTTCGAAAGTCAAACCAATCCAGCATCTTACTTTCTACCATCAATACACGAATAGGGTCAAATATCTAAGTGGTCATTAGAAAATCATGACTGATAAGAAGTATGGACACAAATACCGTATATGTTACTGTCCCAAAGAAAAAGACGAGCAGAGGCAGCACTATCTTGGGGTGGCTCGACATCCAGTCCCGGATGGCGTGAACTTGTAAGGGCCGCTGATACCCAACACGTAGCCGGGTCTTGACTGGTGATGTTGAGCTGGACGGAGAAGAAAGGTCAAAACCATGAATAACGTTCCGTGCAATGGTTGCAGAATAGATGCGTTGGTAAGTGACTGTAGCTGACCGGGGTGCGCCTGCGGGAACTGTTGAGGGCATAGTGAGGTCAGTAATACGCCCATATGGCTTTTTCGATACATATATTAGGTATGTTCAGTTGAGAGAGAGAAAAAAGGAAAACGCACACGACATAGTTCGTAAAGTAACTGCTCTGGGACGTCTGGACCATCAAATGTAATTTTGAGGATTTGAGATGCAAAGCGGTCCATGTCCTTCCAGAGTGTCATACCATTCATTGAGTTAAGAAGAGAGTGAGATAGATATGTTATCACCTCTTTCCATGGTGAGCCTTTGACAAGCCAAATTGTACCGCGACCAAGGCCTAGCCATGAAGGGAGAGCACGTTTTGCCAACTCCTCCCGCAAAGAACTCTCGATCTCGGAAAGTTGTTCGCCCTCTGGCATATCGGAAGGAGCATAAGAGAATCGAACGAAGACTCCCCCATCTTTACGCTGAGGTTGAAACTCGATTGGGTGAAAGTTGTGGAAGGAGGACAGATGATCAAGACGGGATTGAAGCGCGGTGAGGAGACGTTCTTGAAGAAGAATACCAATATAATGTCGTAGGCTGATTGGATGTATAAGAACATAGTGAATGAGCAGATGAAAATACGTACTCCCATCGGGCAATTTGTATTGGAAATACGGAGTCGATGTAAAGCCAGGCTGCCCGGTGTGTCGAGTAGGTCCTCCGATGTGTTGAGCAAAGTAACTTCAAGTTTGAGCGGAACATATGTGACTCATGTGACTTTTTTTAGTCACTTGTTGTTGTTGACACTTACAACTTTGCTCGTCGTCGATGGCGTCCTCCTCGAGCAGCGAGTGTCGTCCAGCAAAACTAGCTCGCCACAACTCTTCTTTCCTTGGTACTATTAAGAATTTAGTCACTGCCCCTTTGACATGGTTCGGAAACCAAGATGACGAGCTCACCAGTGGAAAGCGCAGGAGACCTCTGCAGCAGGCGCCTACTGAGCCTGTGTTGTCTACCGACGAGGAGACACGACGATCAAAGCGCATGAGACTACACAGTCCACCTCAGCCTGCGAGGAGAACGTCTGTCATCCCTCGTGCATCCTCGGCTGTCCTTCCTTCCCGTGTACACCGCTCCACGCTCTCTCCAATGCGCCACCTCTCCATTTCCCGCACAATGTCTATCGATCCCCCAACTCGCGAGAATTCGTTCACCTTTGTTAATGATATGGACGTTTCTATGGACACTATTTGTGATCCTTCTCCCCTTTCTCCAAAACCTTCATTTCGTATGCGTTCATCGTTGACACCGCAGCCACAACTTAAATCCCGTCATATCTCGGAACCGCCGCCACTCAACGCTCTCATTTCTTCTCATCCTGTCTTTCTTCACCCTCCTTCTGTCTCTCACGACCCATCTCCGGCTCCCACTCTTGGTTCACTCGTAGAATCAGTTCGATCCGTCAGCGTCCATTTCATCGTCTTTTCTTTCTTCATATTGATCCTTCCTATAGACACGTTCCCCTCTTCGACAACAACATGCTGCCCTTCTTGTATCTGACAGAAATTTAACTGATAATGAAAGTGATGGTGAGTGTTGTGTCTGGAACGTTTCACACCATTTAATATTTGCCTCCTCAGCTCCCGCTGAACGGGCATTGCACCAACTCGATGTTTACAAAACTCCACTCCTCCCAACTCGCATGCGTTCTTCTAATCTACCCGCATCCATCACCACTACAACTACCCCAGATATGTTCAAATCTCGCCGTCCCTCTCATCTCATCCTCATGCAAGATGAGAAGGATCGGCTTGGAAGGAAAACGGGAAAAAGCCCCGTTGTTAATGAGACGAAGCCCTATGCAGGTGAGGGCGGTATGAAAAAGCTTCTTGCCCGGCGTAAGCTAGAAGAAGACCTCGAACCTGAGAACGATCCCAAGAATAAGACAGATCACAAGGATAAGGATAGCCAGAATGATCAAGTAGATCAGATGGCTAAGGAAGCTGACTCAATGGATGACAACACCTCTCATTATAATTTGCCTCCTTTACCTGCTGCCTCGTTGTCTGGGAACAAATCGAGGCCCGATTGGTTCGCGACTGCCTCTGGTTCTTCAACATCTATTTCGGGCTCTTCTCTTCGTGTAGGACGCGCTAAGACTTCACGAAATCATATTCAGCGACCGTCAACGGCGAGGTTCTCTGCTGTGTACGAGGATGACGGGGATGATAATACCGAAAACGATGGAAATAAACGGGGTGAACGCGAGGAACTTGAGGAAGCGGCTCGCAGAGCACCGGTGTTTAGAATTCCTCAAGGTTTCTCCTTTGCCAATGACAGAAGCGTATGTTAGTTCTTTTCCCCACTGTTATACACACTGATTTTTGGTAGGCCCCCACAATCATTCCTGACGATTTGGAAAATGCAAAGGAACCACCGATCCCGGCCTTGCCTTTCTCCTTCGCGAAATCGACTACTAAGCCTGCGCCAGTTCCCGCTCACCCGTTCTTCGGAGCCGCACAAATAGGTGGCACCCCGAACCCATCAAACCAAGGAAGTACCCCATCTGAGCCTCCGGCGCCTGTAGCCCGACCTATGCCTATATCAGAACCCAAGCCTACTCCAGCCCCATTCATTCTCCCGATGTCTGTGCCCACCTCAAGTGGCAATGGCGGTATCCCTAATTTTTTTGCATCCTCTCAGTTTCTGGCAGAAACTGCTCCTGCACCGCCTGTCCTTCCTCCTGTGTTGAATATTATTACGTCGCCTATACCTATAGAACCAGTGCCTTCGGCCCCAACCCAGCTCGTCAAAGATGCTGAGAACCCTTTTTGGGACGGGGAGAAGGACTGCAAGGGCGCCGAAGACAAGTCCGCACAGAATATACTTCCCGCACCTGAGAAGACTACTACAGGTACACCGTCATCCTCTTCAGGTTCTGCCTTTGCACCAGTATTATTGTCTTCCGCATCCGTAGTAGATGCAACTCCCTCTGCTGCGCTACATTTCTCTTTCAATAAACTTACGGAAACTAGGCCGGAAGCATTAAATTTTGGATCTACAACCACGGTAGAGCCAAAGCAACCTTTTGCATTCCAGGCCCCAAGGAAACTGGACAGTTTAGATGATGCAGCCTCCAAATCGTCATCAGGAGAAAATGTACCATCTCCAATCTCGCCCAGGAAACTGGGCGAAGCAACTCTACTACTTGAGAAACCCGCAAACATCAGCAGCGCTTTTGGACAAGTACTACCCCCCCAGTCTTCTCCGTCACCTCTGCCCTTCACCTTTGGATCACAAAGCCTTTCCAAAACTGAACCTGAGACCACCTTTGTTGGCGGTGATGCCACACCAGATGTAGCAACTACGCGCTCGTCGACTATAGAAGCACCCAAACCTTCCTTTGGGGGGATTAGCGGTGGCAAGGCGTTTTCCTTTGACCAAGCTCCTGCCAGAAGTACAGAACAAGACTCCACAAAACCTGCTCCTTTTCCCTTTGGTGCAACTTCTCTTGCTCCAGTCGTGGAACCCAAGCCTGTAGTAAAACCTTCGCCTATCTTTTCTTTCGGTCAACCATCGGGTACAACTGCTAGTGCTGCCGCTTCTCCACCCATCGCGTTCAGTTTTAGTGGAGGTGGAAGTACGTCGGCGGATATATCAACTAGACAGCCATTCATGTTTGGCCAGCATAACGCAGGTGCACCGACGGAAAGACCCGTCACTCCGCCTAGAAATCCTGATAATGAGTTTAGGATGGAGGAGAGTCCCACAAGGGAGATTCAACGATCCAATGGAACTAACAAACTTGCACTTACTTTGGGGAGTGGGTTTTCATTTAATACTTCTGCTTCTAATGGAACGCCATTGTTTGGGGGAGGATCACAGAATACAACTTCCCCATTACCAACCACTTCGCCATTTTCGTTTGGTAGTTCATCACCATCAAATCCATTTGCGCCTAAGGATAAGGTTGATGAGCCTAATACATTTGGAGGGTTTGGACAGACAAGCGCAGCGCCCTCAAATCCTTTTGCACCCAAAGATAAGACTGATGACCCTAAGCCATTCGGAACATTTGAAAAGACAAGTGCAGTAGCCTCTGCGTCTACTGGATTTTCTTTCGGCCAACCAACGAAGGCTACGGAGGAAACACAGAGACCGTCAACGACGGGTTCTTTCTCCTTTAACACTACTCCAACTTCTGCTACAACTTCCTCTCCATTTTCCTTTGGCACACCACAGAATGCGAATCCATTTGGGCAGACGACATCGGGCTCTGCACCGAGCAGCCCGTCTACTTTCAGCCAACCCTCGCCTTTTGCTTTTGGAGTAGCACCAGCACCGTCTACAAACGCTCCATTTGGTTTTGGCTCACAACCTGCCTCTCCTGCCGGAGGCGCTAACTTGAGCCTTCCCCAGCCTGCAAGTTCTGGCGGGTTTGCGTTTGGCCAACGGGCACAGCAGCCGTCCTCGCCGTTTGGTGCTCCTATACCTCTTGCACCCTCTACGTCCTCTGGAGGATCTCTATTTACCATTGGAGCGGCGCCTGCGCCCGCCACTCCGCCAGGCGGTGCGAGGCAAATCAGGAAATTACCGAACCGAAGGGGGGGCGTCAAACGATAACGACGGCCCGAGTTGACGTTCTGTTGCACCGTCACACGTCAAAAATAATAAAAAAGAATGCACACTGAAATCGGTGTTGTTCTACCGTGCTTCTCCCTCTTTCAAACCAAGGTATCATCTTCCTCAACAACATGGACTCCAACTCGAGCTCTGTTCTTTCTCGTCTCTGTTTTTTCTTTTTTGTCCGCCATCATCGACCAAGTGCCATTTGTTTTAAAAAGTCAGGTTTTTGTCTATCCTGATGAATTTTCTGGTCCGGGTTCCTGCGGCGACAATGGCGAGCAAGTATCTCTCTCATACCTATGAGCATTATATACATCTCCAACAGGTTATGGTCCACTGTATTTACGTAGTCATTCTCGCCGAAACATCGGATGGAGAAATATCCCTCTGCTCAACCTATCGGCTCAAGGCTGACTTGAATCACAGTATACATGTAGTCCATACTTGATGTACTTCGAGAAAGCCTATCATATTAATGTTGTTTGTGTGCACAGCTAGTGTACATACTTATTCATTATTCAGCGACTGGCCTCTGCTCTCCACCATGGCTGCAATTGATGGGCCACAGGCTCATATGCTCTCCCTCAAGGTTATGCGCGTTTCGGTTGGTATCTATCCATCATAGAGTTGCTGCATGCTGAAAGTTTACAGCGTCCTGAACTATCGGGTGCATGGCAACCATTTTATTCCAGTTCTCCTTCTTTCTCTGTAAGTATTTTGGTCGTCCATTCACCCCGAAGGTTGATCAATGCTTTGTATCAAAAGGCCCATTCTTCCGCTGCAGTATCCTCATTACAGGGTTCCACACCTCTCCTTGGTCATCCAAAGACTCTTCGAGATTTAACGCACGCCTCGGAACTTCTCACTCTACCATCCTCTTTCGGTTCCATTCAGCTCGGCGAAACCTTTTCTAGTTGTCTCTGTGTTAACAATGAAAAACAAATAGAGATTGAAGTGGTTCAATTTAAAGTAGAAATGCAGACGGTTACGGCCAAAGCCATCCTCCATGAAATGGACAGCTCAGGTAATCACCTAGCCCCAGGCGACACTATGGAACATATCGTGCATCACGAAATCAAGGAACTTGGTCAACATGTTCTTGCTTGTGCTGTTACTTATCGTCTACCCCCCAATGCTCGCTCAATTCAAGGGGCTTCAGAAGACACGATCGATCCCAGCCTTCAAACTTTCAGAAAATTTTATAAATTTGCAGTGGGTGGACAGGCAGACACAAAACAGTTTTTCGCACTAATATTTGAGCGGTGCTTGGTGCATTTTATAATAGGTTACAAATCCTCTGTCGGTGAAAACTAAGGTCCATTCGCCCAAGTCACCCTCCGCATTGTTATCAACTGTTGAACGAGAGAAGATTTTTTTGGAGGTTCATATCCAGAATTTGACTCAAGATGCAATATGTTTTGAACGTATGCGCCTGGAATGCACAGATGGGTGGGCCGTGGTAGATGGAAATATGTTGCATGCTGGAGACGATGAACAAAGTATATTCTCAGGTTCTATGGCCCTCATGCAGCCTCAAGACATCAGACAGTATATCTATATTTTAACGCCTATATCTATCGAGCTTTTGCCAACCGTTTACATTCCAGGAAGCGTCATCCCTCTGGGTCGGTTGGATATCGCTTGGAAGTCCTCTTTTGGGGAACCAGGTCGATTGTTAACTTCCATGCTTTCTCGAAGAATACCCCTGCTTCCTGCTCCCCAACCCGCATCAGCACTCCCGCCATATTTGAAGCGTTCTTTCACAAGCTCGACTCCTTCTCGACCACACTCCCCGCAGCTGTTAACCCAGTCTCGTCCAGGGACGCCGCCAGGCCAGAGACCTGGCTCTCCAATGAGTGGCTGGCCAACTCCAACAACCGCCACGATGCCGCAATCGCCTTTACAGACGCCAATAATCCCTCTCATAGCACATGATCTCAAAGTCCAATTATTTGTCCGTCAGTCACCGGGGAAGAGTGTGCTCATAGAAAGACCATTCTCTATATCATTTGGTGTCGCTCTGTCGACCACGATCCCCCCCGGAAGGGAAGGTCTTAGAAGAAAGGTTGCTTTAGCAATTCAGTATGTCAGACCACATGCCCTGCCTGTGCTTGGAGTCCCCGCTGTAAATATTGAAGCTGTCACCCCAAATATATTATCACCTGGCGTTCCAACACCTTCATCAGCTGCACCCACTTTCAACTACATTTTGGCACATCAGAAAATATTGGCAGCATCACCTCGACCACTCATCACAGAGGCTGTAAATCAGGACACCAATAATACAGGCAACTCTCAGGCTGTTTTTCCTCCGCCATATTTTGAACAAGAGGTGAACGGAGTTTTTTCATCAAGTGCGGTGGTTCCTGTTGGACCATCCCTTCTGTTCCTCCCCTCTGTTGAGCTGGGCTTGTCGAGCCATCAAAAGGAAGGGCTATCGAAGGGGCAGCTTATTCAAGAGTTTGAGATGACTTTTGTAGCCTTGCAAAGGGGATTCTCGGCGGTGGGCGGTATCCGAATCTTTGTGGTGGATAATGACCTGGACGAGGGAGAAAACAAGAGGATGAAATCACAAACGCGAACCCGTATTTTGAAGGAATACGATGTAGTTGGCGAACTGTGGGTATCTGCATCATAACCGTCCTCATAATCGGTACCTATCGACTGTGAGGCACGATTTGTTTTGGCATCATTAATAGCAATATAAAATACATAGTCAATCGTTGATAATTCTAACAGTGTGATTCATGGTATTGTAGAGTCCATTTGATTCTACACTCGTGGTGATTCAAATTGTCACCCATGGCTGGCTTACGAGTTGTTGGACGGAAAGGAGGGCACGATAGCGGACATTTGAATCGGGATGCGTCATTAGCTCCATCGCTCTTGCCTTTCCACCAAGTTCCGCAATAGGTCTGAAAATAGAGTGAATAACAAACATATATCATTGTCATTATGAGCCTTACTTTTTACCCCGTTCATAGTGTTTGACGTACTGGCCAATGTCATGTACAGCGACTGCGAGAACTGTAGGATCTGCAGATTCATACAATAGCTTTATGAGAATCCTGCTCAAGACACTCTTCAGAAATAATCAACAACGGTTGAGCGGATGGTTCTTATCACCTCAATTGTTCATAATCTTTGTCGTTCAACTTGATGGCATTTTCCTTCCAGAAGTCATCGGACTCATGGACGGGGGTCCAGGATAAGTGACCTGACGCCAGTTCTGATGCGTATTCGTCGTACGTTCTAGCATAGACGGTCAGAGTAAAACTATTTGAACCACGGAATAGAGCTTACGTCAAACTCTGGAATCTGATGTTTAATTCTTCTTTCAGATACTGTACATCTTCGAGGATATCTTCGTCTGACCACTTGCGAGCAGCCAAGTTTTTTGCGAATGGAAGAAGCTGAGAAACAAGCATGGCTGGCAAATTTGCAGCGGGCGCTTTTGTCACCAGATTCTATGGTACATGAATTTAATGTTGATAAGAGTCAGAAGGAACGAGGTCGTTACCCGAAACGTCGCCACAATCACCCGGATAACCTTCTCTTTAACAGCGTTTTGTGCAACCTCTACCAGAGTTGGTATAATATCGTATTGCCTATATGATCGTCAAGAAAGATATGCAAAAATGGAAGGAAAGGATGTACTTGTTGATTTGTTCTGCGATATTCTGCTCAAATGAAAGTAGCCATATGCAGAATGCAACCTGATAGCTCATCTGGGGACCAGAGTTATGTTTCAGAATTTCTACAAAACTATGGTTTATCAGACACTTCGACGGACACTATGCTCCAGGAGGAAGTTTACCCTGAGATGATCCCAGAAAATCTCCAGACTTCTTGTCGATAGTCTGGTCGTGAAAGTAGAGATTCAAGGCATTGCACTGCGACGTCACGCTTGTTCGTAGATGATCCCTGGACAGATGCTGAGAGAACACTGAGAAAAGCTTGTATCTGTTGTGGGCGCAGGGGTGTAGATTCTGCGCTAATGATAGAGTGAGAAGATACAAGAATGACCTGGATTGGAGAAGGACCTCAGGAGAACGGTCAAAATTTGCGCAGTTTTGAGCTGAACAAATTCATCTTGTACGTCAAGTGTCCTACGAGGACGCGTTAGATATGTATTGAACTGATAGGCTGCTAATCGATGAGCGCAGAGACGTACCGAAGTAGGGGGGCATACGGGAGATCTGGGTCAACTTCGGCAGTGTTTATGAATAAGGATATCCGTTCCTCATGATCTAAGTACGACGTGTTGGTAAACGAAATGGGTGGACAAGGTGGGATGCCGAACCTAACAGAGCATCTGTGATGAGGACAAGAAGACACTGCATGGTGTCAACCCTTTGGAGTTTCTTGAGGAGACTGAGGTAAAGAAATGCATATGTTCTGCCTTCCGAGAGCAGGACTGATTCCATTTTAGCCTTGGATTGCCGGTCAACTTTCTTGATGAGGCTCAGTTCCTCAAAGGTGATGAGGTCTGCTCGCTGATAACCCTACAGAGAGAATGAACAAGAGCGAAGCTCAAAAAGGATAATATAATGACCTCCCAGGGTACTGGTTTGCCTCTTGTCCTAGCCAGAGCTTCATCCAGATAGGCGTTAGATAGTAAAGATATCGACATGGTGGTCCTAGAGAGAGAGCCGGGAGTATCACATGACCTGCATATTTCACCGTCAAAGTGATTTTATTCTTTCTTTGAAATGTTCTCGTTAAAAAGCCAGTGTTCCTTAGGCATTCAAGTTCCTAGATTCCAGTCGCGACGTACACTCGCAACGGTGTCACCGCGTTCTCCCTACCACATCTCAACGGCAATCGTTCTCAACCGTTCACCCATCCTTACACGCACACCAACTCAATTTGAACAAGCTTACTATGCCTACCAAGCCCGGATACGGCGTTCTTTGCATAATCCCTTCCCATTTGACTTTTATTTCAAGCAAGGCTCGTTGCTTGAGACTCGCTTCAATCTAGAAGAACGAAAGCGCGAACGCTTGGCGTTTGGTCCTGCTTTCCTTGAAGAAGATAGTATCAGCGAGGACAAGAAGGCCGCTGACAAGGCGGCTGTTGAACAGCTTTCACTGCAAGAGGGTGAAGGCGAAGACTTGATGCCAAGAATCCATCCAGCAGATGTCAACAACGATGTGAAAAGCCTGGATAGAAGAGGAAAACGAAATCTGTACCTCCTACTCCTGACACCGCAAGACGGCAAAGATGTATGGCGGTTTCCTCAAGGTGATGTAGAAAAAGGCCAACTGCTGCATCAAGTGCGTTGCCACTCTAAACAATTTGTAATTTCCAACCTCTGTATCTGTTATTTAGGCCGCGCAACAAGATCTCTATGCTGAATGCGGTGATCATATCGATACTTGGATCGTGGCTCGTACCCCCATTGGGGTCTACACCCCACCAAAAGCTCAGGACGCTGAGCAGGAACAGCCCGAGGTAAGGATTTATGCCCTATTTAATTCTTGATAACTCTTCCTGACATATACTTTATCTAGCGTGTCGTATTCTTCTTCAAGGCTCACATCATGGCTGGGCAAGTGAAACCGCGAGGAAAATCAGTGAAGGATTTTGGTTGGTTCACCAAGGAAGAGATTGAGAAACAGGTGGAGGAGCATTACTGGAACGGCATCAAAGACATTCTCTCAGACTATTAATCTAATTTACTGTTAATCTAATTTGAAGCCCAATCCGTCTCAAGTGTAAATTTGCCTCAGGGTAGGTAAACTATTTTGGAGCAGCAATTGCTCTGTATCCCTTCTTTTGAGCGTCGTCGAATCTACGAACGATCACGTCACATTTTGTCGTCTGGCAGATGTGTTTCGAGCCTGCTTTTACAGCTTCCGAAAACAAGGAGAGCCCAGCAGCCCGTTCAACAGCATCCACTAAAGACACTGCTTCAGTGACGTTTCCTGGCTTTGAAATAATTGCTTACCAGGCACGATGAAACTCTCGAGAGGTGTATCATCCCGAATGATGGCGTTGGGTAGAACAAAAGCGCCAGTGGATAACTCCAAAATGTCGGGGTTTGAAGGGGAGGATGGTTTACATGCCAAAACCACTTTCGCGAAATGGGTTGGCACAGACACATTGGGTGGGGAGCCAATAACCTCATGAGTCTACAAAGATGAAAATTCAAGAAGAGTCGCTTCAGGGATTGTTGCTGCATCGGCTTACCACTCGCCACTTGCCATCAGCTTCTTGTCGAGGTAGGTATAGTGGTACAGTGAACACATAAACGTCCTTGAAGGATCCTGTAAGACGGCGGCACCAATCTTCTAGATAAGCCCAATCTAAAGACATAAATGTCTTAGTAAAACAATTTGGTGGTAAAATGGTATGGGATAAACGACTAACAGTGTCTATTGAATCCGTCTCCGACTTGAGGTGCGATATTAGAAAGGAAAAAAGTTTCATCCATTGCCTCCTGATGATCTTTGAAATCTAATGAAGCATTACAATAAGCAAATCATACCCACCTGAGAAAATTTAGCATCTGCTGCTGGTACCCTAGAAGTCGAACACTCATGCATAAGTTGCTCTGCAGAAAAAAATAATACTGACATATGTCCGCGATCATATCCACTCCTAAAGTAGTCTTGCAATCGGGCACGGAACGACACAGGCAGAGACACGTCTTCTACAAATTTGGAATTTGAGCGGTCTCCAGATGGTCCTGTACCAGGGAGGAGTGAATCGCGTGTAAGGTGCTCCGCAGTCTAATGGACAATGCTGTCAGCTCTGGTATTCGATTTTCGGCAAGTTACAGCTGACCCATGCTGGATGACGGAGGCGCCTATCGTATGCGGCGACGTAAGCTTTTCGGACCAAGGTATCAGATATGGGTCCTAGGTGGATATTGAAACCCAGTTTATAAATGCTCAGAAATTGCTTGCAAGACACGACTCGCCTGGATTCCCGTATTTTAGCACGGGAAGTAGATTTGAGGTTATGCTCAATTCAGTGGATATTGTTGTTTTTCCTGTTGCATCGAGCCCTACGACAGGCACGGCTTTTGGGATGGGTTGGGTCACCGGCGAAATCACTGGTCTATTTCGATTGTTGGACACAGCGGCAGCGGCACACCCGCCGACAATGGCCCCAGCAGTGAAAATTGCAGCACGAACAATAATAGAACTAGACATTAGTTTGTAGAGAAACGTCAAGGTATAATAACAAGGTAGATTGTGGAGAAAGAAGGGTTATTCGCAAGTAGAAAGGACAATGTGAGAACGATTTTTCCCCATTTCGCTGAGAAGGCACGTCGACAAATGGTTTATGTACAAGAAATTTTGAAGATCTAGTCATCGTACATACTGTATGTAGACTGGTTAATATAGCAACCAGAAAGAGATTGAATGAACTTGAAAGAATCATAGATTTAAAGGCAAGTGGGAGTACGATAGATAGCGACTGTAAGGACGGAAAGAATTGCTTATAAGGTGGTTCCATATGCTTTTTTTTCTTCGCCAAAAATGTAAGGAAAGTAGACCTGTGGCAGAGTATACAGAATATACGAGAACGATGAGATCGAGGGTGGCAGAACAAGGAATTTATACAACAGTCTGGCTTTGTGACATCAGAGGCCAGTACGTCCATCATCTTATCCGAGCAGACTTATTTGATTCATCAGATTTCCAGGGGTTCGTAAGTTTGAGCATCGAGTGCACCTCTGTTGGAAATATGGCCTTCACTAGCGCCTACTCTGCTATCACGTCTGCTGAAGCCACCAATTCCAGGTCCACGTGGCTGGCGCATAACGCCGCTTCCAGGGCTATCATGTCCACCATTCAAGGTTGCGGATCCCAGAGCCGATGGTAAACTTGGGACAGGGGGGACTACGCCACCGCCAAATGTGCTACCGTTGGAGAAGAGAGAGCCAAAGCCAGCCGACACTCGACGAGAAGAAGCGATGGTCGCGTAACCTTCACGTATATTCCCGTTGGACGAACGAGAGGTGAGTCGAGGAGCTTGCTGATGCAACGTCTTCATGTCGGGCATCGATTTCTTGATGCGAAGAGTGCTAGGCGGCGCCGTGCTGATAGGGGATAGATAGGCAGAAGGTGCACGAGAAAGAGTGTGTAGAGGCTGTCGCTGTGTCTGTTGTTGCTGCTGTCGGAAAGATCAGGACTACACAGCATCATACACAAAAACCACAAACCCTTTGAGGATCAATTCGTGTAACTACTGCGTATCGTTCATCGCCTTCTCCAACCGAATAATGGAAGACACCAAGTTTCTGTGCTATAAGATGGACCACCCGCCTCTGCTTAGGGGAAAGGGTGCGGGAGAAGGCCAATTCGTCTCTCATTCTATCATCCTTGAAAAGTAAAATTCTGGAATAAATTTCCAGAGTAGATGGATCGTTCAAGTCCAACTCGTTCGCAGAAGATTTTTCCGAGATGCTCGGGGTGGTAGACTGCGGAGGTTGAGGAGCTGTTGGGACTGGTGTAAGAGGCATAGCATAAGTGGAAGTAGTCATGGCAGGTGGTGAGTATTGTGACTGTGATTGATAGGCTGAACCCGAAGAAAACGAGCGTTGAGGTGTGAAAGCCGAGGAGAGGACCGTTCCATAATCTTCGTAGAGCTGATTAACATTGCTTTGCTCTTTCTCGAGCTGCATTGAACGCATTCTGCGGATAGCTTTTTCCCTTTCGATACGTTCTTTTTCACCTGCTTGAAGAACCTTTTTGTATTCGACACGTAATTTACGCCCCTGAACGTCGAAACCATTGAGAGCAGCTACGACTGCGTCGGCATCGGCGGCATGGCGGAAATTGGCAAATGCCAAACCACGAAAAGATCCTTGCTGGTCGAGATGATAGTTGAACGCATACGGTGTCGGTATGGACAATGAAGCCTATGGGAAAGAGTGAGAGACTGTGGTAAAAATTTGAAGAATGAATACGGACAATTATATCGAGTAGGGTTTCACGTTTAACGTTAAATGGTATATTTTTTATGACAATGGCTGTAGGAATGATATCGTCGTCTGGATTGGCGCCGCCAGGTGTAACAGGGACGGGTGGCGCGTTAATATGACCCATAGGAGGGGAACCGCCAGCGGAAGAAAAATCTGAGTTGTTGTGGGGAGAGAGCGATCGACTGTCTGAAGAAGTGTTGTCAAGCCATTGCTAAGAAGATGGAGGGTGAGGAGGGTAATCGAGGACGATCCAAGCAGAAAAACGAACTGTAGGGATAGCACTGCGAACGGGCTTATTCTTGATAGGAGACTGAGTAATACTTGTGAGAGGGTTGTAAGGAGACTGTGGTAGGCCTTGAGAAGTAGCAAAGTGAAATGGGGACCTGTTGGCTGAATTTGCATCGTAATCGTAAGTGTCATGAAGACGTTGCTGAGACGGTCTTGAGGAAAGAGAGAGGGACGAGATATCTGGCGGAGAGTTGGACATGATGAACGTAGAGAGGAAAGCCCTAAAATTTAATTTCAAAAATCTAAACATCAACCCTAATATCATTGTTGTTCTCTATTTACTCGGCTACATAATACATTCGCTGTCAGGTCGGTAATGCTTCATCAACTGTACCTTGAATGCTACCGAATAGTTAGTATATTTCGCTAATAAAAACAAATTCATCCTTTTTACCACTGGGATTGCTCCATAGTGCAGCCGCGTCTGCGTTCAGAGGAGAAGCATTGTTTGGTTCTGTATATCTCACACTCAATAAACCATCAATCAATTAGGAAGATAACAGTTCATACCCCCAAGCAACGATTGCAGCGAAAGTAGAATGGTTTGCACACTGTAAACAGCTGACCATTTATCCTACATGTCCTTTCTGTCAGTCTCAATATCCGTTGACACAATACTTTAACGACTGAACCTGAAGGATGTCAAGACAAATAGCGCCACCCGTTATGTCAACATTTGGGTGATAGCATGGCGTGTCGAATTTAATGGTCGGTGCCACATATGGGTAATTTGAGGGAAATGAAATCGATATCTTGTAGGTCAACCCAGCATAGACCTTTGACAGGACAAGTAAGTCGTTGGTCTCGACTAACAGAAAACAGGATCGTACTGTTTCGGCTGGACCTTCTATCGTTCCAACCCATTCGAAAAGGTTGCCGTCATGTTTAGGAAAGGCAGACTGACGGTGAATGTAAATCGCGATCGGATGTCACATATGAGAAGCTTACTATGCCCGGTGAAGATGACATCTGAAGAGGAATCAGACCGACATAATTGTAAACGATATGGCGGCGACGTACCATAAGAGTCATGAGTTCATTACTGAGTCTAGAATTTGCGTTAGAACGCGCCTGGAGGAATGCAACAAAAAAAAAAGTACCGTTTGGCGACACTACCTGCTACTTGTTGACTAGAAGACGCTACATTTGATTTTGGAGAAGCGCGAGGGGGAGCCAAAGAAGAGGTGAGTTGTTCCATGATATAAAGAAAGAGTGTGTCCTTTGCCAGCAACTTTAAAGTCACATGATATAACCATCGTGTGAATATCCTGTCATCCGGCTCACACTGGTACTCAGCCTCCTGGTCGCGTCCCACTCTATCTATAAGGCAATCATGTCCTCAGTCTTCTCCCCGACACAAGCAGAACTTGCAATTGTCTCTCAGATCTTCTCCCAGGCAGACTCCCAAAAGACTGGTGTTCTCACCGGCGAAGTTGCCGTCAGGGTATTCAGCGGTGCCAAACTGCCCCCTACTACTCTCGGAACAATTTGGAATATCTCAGATGAGGACGACAAAGGCTGGTTACCCAAGAGGGGTGTGGCTATTGCCGTCCGCTTGATAGGCTGGGCGCAGAAGGGAGAGAAGATCACCAAGGACTTGGTCAAGAAACGTAACTGCCTCTTCATATATCCCACCAAACCGTTTGCCTCATTACATTCTTTACTTAGCTGGACCTTTGGCAGTAATTGAAGGAATAAATACGATTTCTCAGCAGAACACGGGAATGACATTGCCCAAGTCACCCCCTCCGGGCCCTCCCACACCCTTTCCTCCACTCGCCACCCAGGATAAAGCAAGATTCCACGGCATGTTCATGAAATATAATCCTGTAAATGGACTTCTGAGTGGTTCGTGCTTACCTTTTCTCTTGATATTCCATAGTTTAGGCATTTATTCTCTTGGATCAGGCGAAAAGGCTCGTGATATCTTCGTCAAATCCAAGCTTTCAAACGAGCAACTCATGAAGATTTGGTGCGCAACTAGCAACTTATCCTCACTGTCAACATAAATTGACTGCTGAGTTCAGGAATTTGGCCGATACCCAGGATCGAGGTGCACTTGACTCAACAGATTTTGCGATTGGCATGTATTTCATTCAGGGCATAATGGGCAACAAAATCTCCTTCATCCCTACATCACTTCCACCGGGTCTATATCACCAAGCCGGCGGAGGCCAGGAGCATTCTGGCCCTGTGAGGTCTCATATGTCTGGCAATAGTGGCTCGTTCAGTCCTGTTGCTGGCTCTTTCCCTCCCCAGCATACGGGTCAAAATCAAATTTTGCAGCTTGACATGACGGGGGCTTCCAGTAAACTCAAAGCGCCCGCAGTACCAGCGCGTTCGTTTACTCATAGCAATGGGTATGGCCCTCCTTGGGATGTATCACCCACCGAAAAAGCCTCTACTGACCGACTTTTTGACTCTCTCGACCCGCAAAAACGAGGCTACATTGAAGGAGAAGTCGCCGTTCCCTTTATGCTTGAATCTAAGCTACCAGGAGAGGTTTTGGCTCAAGTCTGGTGGGTGAACCAGTATCATTAGTCTCTGTTAGGCTTACCGGGAAATGTATCAGGGATCTTGCCGATCTCAATGGCGATGGCCGTTTGACCAGAGACGGGTTTGCTGTAGCTATGCATCTCATTCAGAAGAAATTGGCTGGACAAGACATTCCGGCTAAATTGCCACCATCATTGATACCACCGTCAGCGCGCGTTTCCGCCCTCGGACCATCTCCCTTCTCTCCGGCGAATGCTCAGACTCATCAAGAACCTGAGCCAGCAACGGATCTGTTTTCGTTTGATGACACTCCGCCTTCTTCAGCTCTCTTCCAACCCTTGAACGACTTTGGCGGTGTCCGAGCACAAACAACAGGGTCCAGCTCAAGTGCATTTGCGGTTTCAAAACCAAACGTGGACACTGATCCATTTTCTTCATCTCACCATGCCTGTGCGTCTGACAACATGTTAAATTCAACATTTTCATTCATCTACCATTCTGATCTATAGCATCCCCCCAAGATTTACTCAGTGATGATGACACCCATGACACAGTCTCTCCTCCTCTACATGATCAATCGGCCGAAATAGGTAATTTGAAGAACCAGTTGCAGTCGACTAATCGCTCGTTGGCTGCCGCCAAGGATGAGCGTTCAACATTTGAACAAAGTCTAGCAGATCAAGCATCTCAGCTGTCCTCTATACAGACTCAACTTTCTTCAGCAAAAGCGGCTTACGAAACAGAAATTAGCCTGCTCGCGACACTCAAAGAAAGACACTCTACCCAGGTCACAGAAATTCAGAACACCCGAAAGGAGCTCATTGGAGCTGAGAGTGACCTCAGTGCTATACGTGTCGACAAGGCAGAAATCGAGGGTGCCTTCTTACGTGACAAAGAGGAGGCCAGAGAACTACATAAACAAATGATTGAAACGGGCCAGAAGGCTGAGGCGTTGAAAGCTGATGTCGAGAAGTTGAAGAAGGAAGCAAAGCAACAAAAAGGCTTATTGGCGATCGCAAGGAAACAACTCAGCACAAAAGAGAGCGAGAAAGCTAAAGCTGAAAGGGAACATACAGAGGCCGTTGAAGAGCTGTCCTCTATCACCCGCGATAAGGATGCTCTCGATGCAGAACTTGCAATCATCATGCCATCTTCAGAGCCCAAAGTTGCCGAACGCACTTTGTCCTCTTCTGACTCCTTGAATTTCGCGGCCTCTCAGCCAATTCCCATGACGCCAGATTTATCACCATCACCACCAATCAAGAGTAATAATCCGTTCGAAAGATTAGCCATGCAGCGTTCGCCATCTCCCTTTTCAATTCAAGGCAATCCACTTTCGCCTCCATCGCTTTTTTCGACAGAGCCAACTTCCTTACCTCCTAGCACTAGCAATGAAGTTTCTTTGGAATTACCCAAACCTGATTTACTGGCGGCTGGTAGCACTTCTGCTTCATTTTCTGCAGTTCAAATTCCTGCCAGCTCCGAGCCTTCACAGCTCGGTAATGACCTGCATCCCGAATCAGTTTTGTCTCCAGCCACAGCTAACGGCACCGATTACTTCATTACCCCACCCACCAGTGCAAAACATGACTCTGACGCTTCACTTACCAATTCCAAAGAAAGATTTCCATCATTGGACGATCTTCCAAACCCCATTCCAACCATTGCAACGGATTCTTTACGGCCAAAACTTCTGCCTACTGGGCATGTTGACACTGATCTGAACGCCCGTCTGAAGGAGCTTGATATTGAAGAATCTGACTCTGATAGCGACACCAACGATGAGAAGCCTTTGGCTGAACTAGCAGCAAATATTAGCAAGCAGTTAACAACGTCACCTTCGCCATCTCATGGAATAAATACCAACGATTCAGCTCCAGCTCTAGCGCCAATCCCCGAATTTGACGAAGTCTTTGGGCCAGACAATGCAGATGGGGTGCAGACGCACTTACCCGCAACTGCAAAGCCAATATCTTCGAATATGTCTATTGCGCCTGAACATGCTGAAGATACTATTCATAATTCGACCGGAGCTTTCAATGTCGCTGGCGTTAATGAATTCGATGAAACCATGGGCAAAATGCCCACATCAGTTACACCAGCCAATTTTTCCTTCGATCCAGGATTCGATGATAACTTTGATTTTGCGTCTGCTTCCAAGACCCTTGAAGAACCTCAAACCGAAATACACGATCCAAAGAAAACAACTCAGAAAGTCGAATTTGACGATATCTTTAGGAACGATGACGTACCTCCAGCTGCTGGATCGTCTACCTATCCACCTCCTGATAAGGTCACGAAACCTGGAACCTTTGATGTTGTCTTTGCTGGTTTTGAACCTAGTCCTGTCCCCAAAGTGGAAGACAAACCAGTTGTCAATAGTCCACCCGTACTATTGAGATCTGATGAACCTTCAATGCCAGGGTCTTTTCCTCCACCAGCTACCCTGGCGACTCCTACCCGAACCACTGTCGCATCACCTCATCCTTCAGATGTCAAACCAATTCCCCCTTTGAGAGAACGATCCCCGCCTCGTATGCTATCCCCTAAACCTCGCTTGTCTTCCTCGTCATCGAAGGACAATCATGACAAGCCTAAAGAACCCCAAACCCGTCACTCCAAGTTAAGCGTAAGTCCGACATGATTCCTCCCTTATTAAAAACTTTCTAACGAGCCCGTGACGATCTGTAGATACGACTTCCTTTTGGAAAAAAGAAGAAACAACAAGAGCCAATGTTACCATCTACCACTCAACGTCTCACTGCCCCAATGGAAGAACCTCGCCGGATATTCACACCTGTAGGAGATGATGATGTGGAATCGGTCAAGCAACTAACAGCGATGGGGTTTAGTCGTACCCAAGCCGTTGATGCCCTCGAGAGATATGGATATGATGTCCAAAAGGCACTCAACAGTCTCTTGGGCGTTCCATAATTGTCCAAATACCTTCTTTTTTCTTTGCCATACTGTTATGGATCTTATGCCATATCCCCCACATTCCCTCTGCCTCATAGACAATCTAACTAGGATATTTATTTTCTTTGTTCCAAAATAAATTGGGGCTTGTCTTTATGCTTAAATAGCAATTCACTCTAATTTTACTGCCGTTTGCATAATTCTGGGAACCGTAGTAGCCTCGCCACTGTAACATGTCTACCACAGGGTAATCCACTGGCCGTAACAACACTAGCTGCTGTTAACTCGATACCCCTACCCTGGACATAGAATTGATCTTGTGAGCGGTTGGTAGCAAAAATGAAGATAGACCATTGTTCAATGCAAAGCAACCGCAGTCGTGCTCAAGTTTCATGAATGAGTTTCAACGGAATATCGAAAGGCCTTGACATGTGACGAACCCACTCTTGCCATTCCTTGTCCCGAAGTCGCCTTCCGTTGACTTCCTGAAGCTGTGCTTGAGTCGGGCGATGTGAGTGGAGCACAAAAATATACTGGCTCATATCCGTAGTTTGATTGAGCTTGATCGCGTTTTTCCCAGCAAACAAAAACTGGGAAAGGTCCACAAAGCCGTCCGGGGTAACCTGGGGGTGTTGTTGTGCTGGAGAATTTGTTTAACAAACAGGAAATTTTGTGCTCACCTGGCAAGGAGGAGACAAAGGGAGATCCTCTCGTCCATTCTTGAATTGTACATTCATACTTAGACCACCTCTCTGTGGCCAATACGACCGCGCTACAGACGTTTGCTGTTCCAGCGTGGTGCATTTGTTCTTTGTCGACTTTTCCTGCAAGTCTGTGATTGAATAGCATCCAAGCGATAAGCAGAGACTCTGTTCAATATTTCTGTAGGATGGCAAAATCGTTAAGCCGGCGGAAGGCTGAGATTGGCAAACGTACAATGAGAAAATATTCCGATTGAGCCAAGCTGACACCTTCGGGAACAGAGAGCTTGAAATGGTGCATGTGAATGTCATCGTGCACTCTTTGCTCAATCCTTTTCCCACTGCGACAATACGCATCTCTTGCCCAAATTTCCCTTCACAAACTTGAATAGGTCAACAACTAAACATGTGATAAAGAACATGATATCTCACCTAGTATTGGACTGCGAGGTGAACCTTTGACCAAATTGTCTGCAGAAGCAAGCGGGATTAAGGGTCGAACCTCTTGGACAGGCGAAAAGAGATTCCCTAAGTGGTCGCTTGGGACCGGAGGGGTTATATTTCTGGCTTTACTTTGCGGAGATGGCTGCAGAGGGGTAGTAACAGATTCTTTGCTAATTAGCATCGTCGATGTTTCTTGAGTTTCGATGGCTGCACTCGTGTTTTGAGAAGGGCCAGAATCCTCTGAATCTCCGGCCGCTATCTCTCGCCTCTCTTTCTCCTCAGTAGCGGGTTGCAAAAATGAACCTTGAGGCTCGGCAGCTACACCCGCATCTTCGGAGGGTAGGGGGGCATCGACGGTGTCAGTAACTTCCATCTCTTGATCTTCGGTAACACTCTGCAAAGCGTAGCCTTGAGGTTCAATCATTTTTTGGAGGGCCGAAACATCTCTAACTGAATCGGGAGGTGCCATTTCTCGATCCTCAGTGACGGCCTGCGAAGTCCCTTGAGATTCAGCGACTGCACTCGTACCCTGGGACAGTAGAGGTTGTGTGATTTGATCAGGGGCAGACATTGTCTGATCCTCACAGACAGGCGGGGAAGTTCCTTGAGCTTCGGTGGCTGCACTCGTATCCTGGGACGGTAAAGACTCTGTGAATTGATCAGGAGCGGCCATTTTCAGATCTTCACAGGCAGGCGGGGAAGTTCCTTGAGTTTGGGTGGCTGCACTAGTATCCTGGGATGGTAGAGACTCTGTCATTTGATCAGGAGTAGCTATTTTCTGATCTTCACAGACAACTTGGGCGGAAATATCTCGAGATTCAACGACTGGACTTGCTTTCTCGGACGGTGGAGGGTCTTCGGTGACATGTTGCGAAGAATATCCTAGATGCGAGTAAATGCTTATTTTGAAATCGACGCGCTCTAATGGCGAGCTTGAGTACCTTGATTTCCTTGTTTTTCCAAAAGTGCCTTGATGTCTCGTTGAACAAGAAGACCAAAATCGACTGCTTTCCTTTTTTTCGCTTTGACTTGGGCTTTCGCAGGAATAATTGGAGCAGGGGAGGTCGTTGTCTATTGGTATAAATGAGTGCTAGCAATGAATGAATATCAGAAACTTACACTTGGTGTTGGTTTAGTGATTTTTGCTAAAACACGGTGAGCAGATAAGCCTTCTGCAGATCTGAAACAAACCAAGCACTTTCGGAAACGTGACTAGGCAACGATGTTTCTGAGACATGGGGGTGAGTTTGAATGTCGGATTGGAAGCTGTAGATGACGAAGGTCTAGATGTTGATTTTGTGTCCATTTCCAAGAAAGGGAGAAACGGCATACTGCGTTATTGATTGCTGAGCACCGCCAGATGCATGGGGTGGCGAAACTGAGGCCAAAAGTGATCGAACGTGGGCTGTGTTGAGGGGTCAGCGTACAATATAGCACTGTCATGAATATCGAATATTGAGCCCTTAAGAATGACTGACCCAAGAGACCAGGTTCAGTGAAATAATTTTCAAAAGGCTCCACGGTCTTCACCAATTTAATATACGATTTTGCCATAGGGTATTCTGAGTACTCCGAGATGTTGAAAGGTGAATTTAAGTGCTCCGCGAGTCCCAAGGCTCTTCGAAGGGTCATTTGCGCGATCTTGTGAATAATTATTGAGAAGAAGAGTACGAGATGGCATTTGACTTGCCAATAGTAATTTCACAATCTTTCTGGGCGTTAATTAAGGACGTAAATGGTCGGATGAACACGAACCTCTGGTCTTGCTGTGGGGTAATAGGCCTTGAAATCGTTGAGCCAAAGAGACAATTTTTCTGCATGAGATATATAGATATGAGGGTCGCTAAGAGAAAACATTTTTGCATAGCGACGAAAGAGCTTTTGATTATTTTCTGCTGCCTGTGAAGTAGACATCATATGTTATGATATAACTAGTATTTCAAGGAAACCTTTATATTAATCACGTGATTAGATAATCTTGAAATTGGATTATTGTCAATTTTGTATCTATACTTGCCACATGCTTCCAAGTCCAGTGTCCTTCCTCAACCCATCAGTCACCTTTGACGTCGTCGTTGTGGGCTCTGGAGGAGGTCCGGACGAAACAAATCTATCTGCGTCGGTATACTTCTGACATTTAATTTCAAAATTCACAACTCAACTTGGGCTGTTAGTTACCTAGTTAAATCCCATACTAGAGACTGGGAGGATGGGATCCTTGCCCTGGAAGCAGGTCAGTCTAAAATTTAACATATCTAAAATACTAATCCGATAACCTTTCCAGGATCAGGCCAAGGCACTCTTGCTCAATTACTGCGCAATGACCCACTCATCTTCCAAAACAAAGTGTATTCTGCCCCTGAAATCTACTCTTTCGTGCAGTTCGTGTTGAATCTCTACCACAATATTTTGAATATATCTTCAACATACCTGTTTAACTCGCAGATGCTTTCTCCTGACACATGCACATCTGGATCACATCAACAGCCTGGTTGTTTCCGCAGGTTCATTACGAGGGCCTCGAAAGCGCGTATTTGCGCTTAAACAGACTCTTAAAGACTTAGAGCTGGTTTTCTCAGACCGCATATGGCCCAATTTGGCTTCATGGCAGGAAGACGATGACCAGGTGAAGTTGTTGTACTCCCTGTGGGCATTCTTTTCTCTTTTTCTTCCCGTCTCTTACTAACACTATGTCCATTAGGTTATCCCCTGATGGAAGGTACAAGGTCGTCTTCCCCGAAGTTGCCGTTCGAACTATGCTTTTAAACCATGGCCACAATGCCCTTGGTCACTATGCATCCGCCGCCTTTTTTATTCGACACGAACCCTCTCTACGTGAATTCCTATTCTTTGGAGATGTTGAGCCTGATTCTATTGCCGATAAGCCTCTGAGCATTAATGTTTGGCGTGTAGCGGCGGCAAAATTTCCAGAATCCCTCTCCACGATATTTATAGAGTGCTCTTACCCGTCAGGACGGAAGGACGACCTCCTGTTTGGCCACCTTACTCCTGAGCACCTAGTGACAGAACTCTCTGTTTTTGCCATGGAGGTTGTCAAATACAATCGGGATGATCAACAACTTGAAACCCGAAAACGTCCAGTGCGAAAGAAGCAGAAACGAAACTCTCTTTCTGCTGAAGATCTAAGAGGAGCTTTAACTGGTCTGCGGGTCTTCATCACTCACTGTAAAGATGATATGACTAGGAGTTCCAGTCCACCCATACGGGAAACCATCACCGAACAAGTTCGTTCAATCGTCAACGAAAAAGGTTTGGGAGCAAAGATTTTGGTCGCAGAACAGGGGATGCGAATCGGTGCGTCAATGTTTTCCAATGCCATCTGGACGATTGGAATGTTCATGTCGGATGTTATAGAGATATGATCATTATTAAATTAATTGTCCATTTGTTGTATCTCAGGTTTACTTGTGTATATCATCTAGTCACGGTTATATTAAAGTGTAGCTTTAGTCGCATCACAGGTCGAATATATATTACTGTCATGACATTAACTCCTGTCGTCATGAGTGCAACAAACCTTTTGGGTAGGTACCAAGGCTTATCGTCCTTCGATTAACAAGGGGTAAGATATGGCAGTGGTTGTCATCAACTTACGTAAAACAGATAAACAATGCAGAGAAGAAAAAAGAATTTCAGTCCCTTAAAACTATGGTATTTAAAAAGGAAGAACATCCTCAACCGGGGAATCATTATGATGAAGCATACAATTTAACAACTCCGTCGGCACCGCCGCTCGCCATAAATGGTAGCGATGGGTGGAACTCCACATCCAGAACACCTTCTCTAGCCTTTTCTCGATGCGTAGTAAGTTCCTGTACACATGATCGAGATCCCAGCAAATCCCAAAAGCGGACTGAACAATCGTGACTTCCAGACACAAGCGAGAAACCAGCAGCATCGATAGACAATGACGTGACGCCATCCAGGTGGGCTAACATGGAATGTGTACATTGGCCTGAGCAATAGGTCAGTTGGAGGTTAGCTTTTCAGATAAACATGTTTCGTACCTGTAGCAATATCGAAGATTCTGATATATTTGTCTTCATGAGCACTTACAAGAATCGACATCGTGGGATGAGATACAATTCGATTAATCTGCGTAGCAGGTGTGCCATCTGCGAATAAACATAATGGATGAATCTTTGAAAAAGGAGACAAAATGCGGAAACTAACTGTAGGTGATGTCACTATCCAATCGCGACAACTCTTTCCCGCTTTCAATGTCAAAGATTTTCACAACCGCATTTTGATAGGCGACCGCGACTCTTTTGAGATCAGACTTGAGCGCTTCAACTGCCGTGGCCCCAGGTGTGTCCAGTTCCTCGTGCGTCCCGTCTTCGCCTTCTAAACCAAACCAACCCCATGTTAGTCTGAGCGAGCCTCCTCCTGAGGGTCCGCTGACGTCCCATACTTTGACTGTGCCTTCTGCGCCACAACTTATGAGCGTACCCTCATCTCTAACCAATGCCAAGTCCCACACAGCATCGGTATGACCTACAAGCTCTCCGCGAGAGCGAGTTTCGTCATAAGGTGCATACGTCGTGTGCTCTTGAGACGGAAGGGCCCAAATCCTAATTGATGAGTCGAGGGAGGCAGAGTAAAGCAGTTGCTTGGAAGGCGAGTGTATGAGACGTGTGATGGCCGCTGAGTGTCCACGAAGCGTAAGCTGAGGCTCAACCTCTGTTGTGGGTCGTGCGCTGGGACAAGAAAGTATATGAATAAGTGGATGGACGAAGATGGCTAGATGAACCTACGCAGAAGAAGCCAAACTAGACACATCCATGCGCCAAATCTTGACCGTACAATCATCTCCGCCAGTTGCCAAACAAAGCTCCGTGGGATGGAAAGCGAGCGCTCGAACTGCATCCAGATGGCTGTATATCGTGGTAAATTCTCATTTACTTGCAACTAAGCAAATTTAGGAGATACTAACTTTCTTAGCGTTCTTTTAGCTTTCCACAATTTGGTCCCTTCACCATCACCAGCTAAGTTCGCTTCTTCATCTTCCACTTCACCTTCGTCTTCTTTGACCTCGTCTTCTTCTTCTCCATGTCTGTCCCATATGCCGGGATCCGAGGATGTTCCTGTCTGGAACTCCCTTGCAAGCCTGGCCTTTTCAGAAGCTTCATGAGCTAGTCGAAGCTTTTCTTTCCATTCTCCTGCGTCATCAGGTCTAAAGATCGCTGTTTGACGATTTTCTAACTGGTAATCTCTGTCTTTGTCGTCCTGGCTATTGGAGGAAGACGCTTGAGTTGAGGTTTGCGACGACAACTGCGACAAAGGGGGTTGTTGTTGGACCATTACAGAGGCCAAAGGATTGCTACGCTCAATAGTGGAAAGTTGTGATCCTGTGGGTAGTGGAGAGGATATCGATCCTGACATGGAGCTGATCCCATTTAACAATGGGAACTCTTTGTTAGCTTCTGGCAACACCTTGCGCGGTCGACCGTTATACGGGATCTGATCGAATGAGGGAATGTTGGGCAGAGATAGGGGCGCAGGAGGATTATTAAGTAATGGTCGATTGGGCAGAGGATTCATAGCTTGAGGAGAGGTAAGATAGTTTATTTCCTGAAGGCATCTAGTACAATGGATGGTCGGGGGTGGGAATATTAGAAGCAGGGACTACGTACTGCTTCAAGTAATCGCGGCTTCGGGCTCTGCTTTTTGGGTCCCTTCCTAAAGGCGGCTTACCGAGACCAGCAATTGTACCACCTGCTTGAAGATTCGACCAGTTGGTGGATCCCCAGTAACTTGGTCTACCAGAGGGTCCGTTTAATGAGCCACCGTTGGGAAGTCTGCCGTCAGGGAGAGGGGAGTCTAGGAGTGAAGAAGGTAAGATGAAGTAATTGGAAAGACCTTAGAAGTGATTACAAAGAAACCTACCTTCACTCCTTGGTGAGCTGCCACCACTTTCTTCTTTTTGACTATGTGAGTCATCTTTTTGAGATAAAGGAGCTGCATTTGCTTGAATGGTGAGGAACTTTGTGGAAGGAGTAGAGTTGGAGGTTGGTTGAGTAAGTTGCTTGGATCTTTAAATAATTGTGAGGTGAGAAGTCATGTAAAAAGAATGAGTAAACAGACCTCTCCATACGAAGGGCGTATTCAAGCATCTTAATGCGCCTCATGAGGTCGAGCTTTACGTTTTCGAAAGACCGGCGCTCGCCCTCTAGTAGAGCGATACGTGCCTGCCAGATGGCAATGAATAACCAAGAAAAAAGGGTCAATGGGGCAAGAGAAAGACGAACCCGCATCTCTGCACGTTCAATCTCCCATTCATTTCTGTCGCGTTCGTAGCGCCTCCATTCTGTTTGCAAGTAATGAAGTACGGATGAAAGAGTGAAATCCTGTCCGTTCTGGGGTGGTGGAGGCGGAATTTGGCCCTGCTGGGGTTGCTGATGCTGTTGCTGGGGTTGTTGATGCTGCTGATGGTTTTGCTGCTGATGATTGTTGGGTTGGAGAGTGCCCAACATGAGTACGGAGCGAGAATGAGGTCGACGAGCAAGGCTTGTTCAAACTTATTACTACAATAATATAAACACAAGCAAATTCAAATTCAACAAGCCCACTGCTAATACTACTTCTTGCCAGACCTACAAGAATACTATATAAGCTACTGCAAAATTCCCTGGCACAAATTCATATACTTACTTCTTGATTCCACCACCAATGAGGGGACCACCTATACAATAAATATATATATTATTACAGGAGGATTCGATTCATTAAAAACCACCTACTTTTGCCCTTTGCTATTGACTTTCTTTTTCAGTGTCTTATGACTCTTTCCTTTGTAACTAAACAAACTCACCTTTGTCTTGCGCGTCCTTCAGTGCTGCCTTTTCTGCTTTCGCTTTCTCCTTAAATGCCCTCTCTTCCTCAGTTTCCTCACTTTTCTCCTTCTTGGGAGCCTAATACAGTCGTCAATTTGTTTTCTCTAGTCTTCTACTATTGAAATCACCTTCAATGGCTTGAGTTTGCCGCCTTGTCTGCTTGACATATTGAAGTGGTTGCGGTTAACGAGGTATTTGTTCCGACAACACAATCCTCTTCCTTTTATAGCATTTCCCCAATGTCTACCTCATGGCGGGTCGAAATAGCTAACCTCTGGGACGTGAGTCATTCCCATAAGCATTCTCCTCACCAAGTACTTACTTCTTAATCTAGGTCCTTGGTCCATTCCCAATTCATGCTCGAGAGCAGCATTTTCTTTCACCGGCTTTTCCTTTGAATAGTAATCTTCTCGCAATCCATCCTACTATTCCCAATGTTGATCATTGATCACAGTCTCAGAACCTATTGATTACACCAAAATTTGGCCATCTGCTTATGCTGATGACGGGTGCGTCAAATGGGGCACCTCTATATCAGACGATCAAGGGAATATCAACATATCTTTCCCTCAAATAAGGCAAGCATGGTCGTAAGCTAATTTTCTCAATGGTCATTTCATCACTCACTCAGGTGGAAGGATCTTCGTAAAACAGAAGGATGGGCTGCTTTGCAACACCATGCCATCCTTCGAACAACCTTGACTTTGTTCCCCCAAGTCGACAACAATTCCCAAATGACTCAGAGTCCCCGTCTACTCGTTGAACTCAAGCAAGGATCTTACTTTACTCTCCGGCCACGAACTCGGCCACTCTCCTCATTCGTTCCGGAATGGTATGCAGGGAATATATACGATATGGAACGGGCACAATCCCGCGTTGTTCTTTTACCTGAGACTCCATCCTTGCTGGAGCCTACATCATACGATGTATTCATAAGTGGGGACTACGAGGTTTCTTCAAGTTTATGTCCTAATATCCGCTATCATTAAGTTTGTTAGATCAGGCTCTTTGGCGACCCAGAGGCGCGGAAATCTGAAACTCCAGTTCAAATACTAAGCTTCCGTGTCCAAGTCCAGTCGGACGATGTTTTCTTTGCGTATCATCCCTCACAAACTGTAGTCTGTGATTTCATCGACGGTTTTTCCTTTGGAGAAGCAATGGGTATCGGAATTCAAAGTATCGCGGGGTGGTGGACAATCACAGACGTCGTCCTACAGAACGACTCAAAGGTCCTTCTTCTATCCAATTTACCTTGTACTAGCTGACGGAACCGGAAGGAAATGAACCTGCGACTTCGTGACAGGTTCACCATCGCGCCTTCGCAGACACGGGTCATTCCAATCGTCATTGAACAGACTGCTCCGTTTAAAGATGACAGTATTCAATTGCATCTTTTGCTTACTTCAGGCCAAATTTCACGAAAGCTTTCGCTTATTATCCCAGTCATTCATAAAAACTGGGGTTCATCGGAGCGTCAGGCGCTGAAAGGAACCTTTTTTTTTACGTCAAACCCTAGCGCGTTCATCGCTGTTCCTCCGATGTTGGAACCCCCGCGACAACAGCTGCCAATTCTGGCTCTGCGTTGGTTATTTTATTGCGTGTCTCTTACAATATCTGATTCCAAGCGGTTCCATCTCAGATGGCGCAGGTGTTGATATCTTTAGACAGCACTTTTGGCTGAACTCTCTTCCAAAGGCCAAGTTCAGTTGGGTGATTATACTCACCGGTCGTACATCTTGGGTAAAAAACTTTCTTTCAACTCAAATCTGGCACAGAGATCTGAGGTAGAAAACAGGGGCTTGACTGGCATGGACCCAGTGCCAAAGATGTATGGTCGACTCTAGAAGCTTTGGTTTCAATTCTCCATAGAAATTCATGGAGACTCTCGGCTTCTTGGCTCATCTCGGCAAATTCGTCTGTAGTCGTTGTCGGACATTCGAATGGGGGACAAGGTACCTGGTATCTGGCATCTCACTTCCCTGACAGAGTTGTTGCAGGTAGGGAATGTCGTTAACATTGCATTTTGGAAGGCGTTGATACATTCTCTGCTTAGCCGTGCCAGCGGCTGCCTACATCAAGTCACAATCATATGTCCCTCTAACACTTGCTAGGTAATGTTTGTCGGGTGAATTTCAAAAGTATTGTCATATTTATCAACTCCACATCATGTAGGAGCGGCCATTTCATTGATCCTAGCCTGCGTGGAATCTTGGAATCATCATTCACACCAGATGACAACGACCTGCACATTTCGAACCTCGCCGACACGCCTATATTAGCTGTGCACGGGTGAGACCTTCGACGCTATCATGTATATATACCAGTGAGTAACACTCTCGTCAAGGGGCGAAGATGAAAATGTCCCCGTGTGGCATACTCGAGAGCTTATGGATATTCTTCGTGCTTGGAATCCAGCTGCAAATGCCAGGTGAGTTCCTTCGTCTAACAATAGAAGACCTTTCCTGCATTGTTTGAAATTCAGAATGCGTGAAGACCCTGGTAAAGGCCACTGGTATTCTAGCATTCTTAATAATTCAGAAGTGGAATCCTTTGTCAATGAAATGACAATACCTGGGGATCGACGAGTCCAGTCTGATGACTTTACATTGACTGTTACCATTCCAGCAGAAAGTGGACCCCTTCATGGCTGGAGTATACAACAACTCAAGATACCAGGCAGGTGTGTCACGGTTGGTTCGATTTTCTCCAGCGCCTGACTCGACATATAAATCTCTAGAGTTAGCAGGTTGCATGTTTGTGCCATAAGCGACACGAGAATTAGAGTTGAAACCTGTAACGTACAAAGTTTCCAGCTGTCTGTCTCGGTTCTAAAGAAGCCTTATGGCTCTTACGAACTCTATGTGGACGATTCTGTGTTAATCATACCCTTAGTCGACGATGTAGCTCGATTTTATACCGCCGAGCCTGGAAAATGGCAGGTCAGTGACCATTATGTGGATTGCACCCCATGCTCACGGGATAGCATAGTTGACAACTGACAATCTGACAATTACGCACCCACCGAGTCGTATCCAAACTATTCTAACCTCTGCAGCTTCTATAACTTTGCTGGTTGCCAATGAGATGATTGCAGAAAACTTGTCTGTGGCTTTACGCATCGCGCATGATCTGCACCTTCATCACAAATTAGACTCAGAGATCATTACGGAGTCTGTTGCATTACATCGAAGCCAACATGGGTCTTGGCCCGCAGGAAATGTGGTTTTTATAGGCACTGCGTCCTCGCAGTTTGCGAATTTGATCCTTCAGGAACGCAAAACTTCATTTCAAATTGTTGGTTCACATATAGACTTTAATCACAAACGTCTCAATAAGCCTGGAGAAGGTTTGGACTTCTAGGCTCTAGCTACTTTTTTTTCACGTTTGGCTTACAACATATTTTCCAGCGGTTTTGTTCACACATCCCCATCCGGCAGGAGGGCAAGGATGCATGCTGTTCATTATGCATAACGATAAAGATGGACTGGAAAGAGCTTCGCGGCTGTTTCCTATTCGCACAGGCGTGGCAGTTCCAGATTGGCTGATAGTTGGGAATAAAATGGACAACTTTGGCGCAGGAGGAATTAAGGGTGCTGGGTGAGCAATGCTTAATCGTCGTCTTTGGGACTTGCTAATTTTGTTGGTTAGTGTCTGGGGATCAGACTGGAAGTTGAGCGTGTCGATGAGCTGGCAGGATTGGTGATCTCAATATACCGAAGTCGGGCACTATATTTAGTCAAGGTCCTCGTCAAGCCAAGCTTGGACCATATTGCAAGAACGTGGACGGAGCGCATGCAGAGGCTCATTCTTGTGTTGACTCAAGAACTCTCACTTCCTTCTTTATTGGATCGACTTTAGATGCACCTTTGAAGCCTTAAAGCTTTACGACTCATATGATCTATGCATTAACAAGTTCCATATATTTAAGCTGCAAAAATATAGCACTTAAAAGTCACCCCTCTACTCCGGGTCCGAACAGGTTAAAATCCGGTTCACCTTTGCATCTAAGACCTTTATGTCTGAATTTTATTTCTCTGCTGATTGTGAAAATACCCACCGAATATACAAATGCGTTTCCAAAGCCATTGCTACATTAATGTAAATTTTTGGTTTTTGGACGCTTGCTTGTCGTCTTTGGAGCCTGCTAATCTCGTTGGCTAGTTACTAGTCTGGGGCTTGGACTGGAAGTTGAGTGTTTCGATGAGCTGGCTGGATTCGATCCCAACATGCAGCTGCGGAAATTGGTTGATATGACAGATGATACCAGAAAGTTTGTGAATTTCTAACTCTAACCATCCTTGATAAATTCAAGATCCTAATCACAACAGTGAACAACATTCAGCTCATGACAGTCAAGAAGAGAAATACGGCACAAAACAACAGTGAAAATTGTACAGGTTGGTGTACCAGACCCATATCAGTGACCCGCCGTCTGCGGCAACTACCGAATCGCAGAGTCTAGATCCTTCTAACTTGTCACCAGGGATGAGAATGGTAAGAACACCGCCTTTAGTATATTGAGCGACAAGCATTCCTCCAGAGCCTACAACCCATTGTTGGCAATCGAGAATGCTGATAGAGAGTCATATTAACAGACATTTAAAATCCTAGGTTTGGGAAAAGCAATGTGGTATCGGCAGGGTATGGCAAGCGGACTGAAATGTATGTGCCATTTTGGACCTACATAGAAGAGACTTCAGCAGAGGGACCCTGAAGATATAAAATAGCTTAGGAACGAGATCTGGTGTTGGTTACAATAGATACAATAGATTCTTTGATAACAGATCCTTTGATGATGGTCATCCCTTGTGGGCTCGTAGTTAATATTTGAGTCTCTTGCTTCGGCCAATCGGTGGTATTGACAAGGAAGTTGCGGAACTGAAGGGATGTTCAACATACAAAACAACGAAAATTGTAAGAATTATATTTGAATTGAGCGTCGCTTTAAAAATGTATGTGGGAGTTTTTTTGATGGCCAGAGGGGTTCTCGGTTATACTATATAGTGGGTGGGTGAGTCAGATCGATGGACCTTGAAAAGGGGTTGCTTTCACTAACAGGGTCCGCATATGCATTAAAACCCTGTTCTTGTCCATAGTATACAACAGGAATGCCGTCTGACGTAACGTTCAAAGCGAGGGCATTGCTAGTTGTCAAAAAAATAAAATATTCTAGCACATGTTTAGAGCAAGCCAGTTTCGACGCATACCCGAAGAAACACCCCTTGAACAAAGCTAAATTTGATTGCGAAAATACATCTGCAACCTTCAGAACCGGTTCGAGGGCCTGTTAAGGCCTTGATTAGCCTTTTTGATGTATCAGCAAAACACGTTAAAATTCATCAGAGTAAATTAATCGATGTCTGAACCGCCAAATACTTCTCCCATACAGAAAACGCCAGCGCCAGTGGAGAGTTGAGGCCAGAAATCCATTTGCACGTGTCTTAAAGACATATGTCAAGATTTTGATTATGACCTGACGATGGAGGGAGGAATAATCTATCAATGGAGCACTCCTGGACCAGGCCAGCGATCCATGTCAAGGTCAGGTAAAGGAACTTTTTCATGTGAGGATGTCAGGAATGGCTTCAAGGCTAAGCTAGGTACGCGCAGCTTCTTTGAATAAAAATATTTGGAGAAGTCTGGTGTGATGGATGTGACCACGACATCCTTCAAAACGATGTTCCAACCATGATGTACTTGTAAAAGGAGTGTGAGACCAATTTCTGTTAGTGAATACGACGACAAAGCGCTCTGCTCTAAGAGGTTTGAGATCATCTGATGTACCAAAATCTACTTAGACCTGTGACAGTCATATAAACACGAGTCTAATCTACTAACTATCCAGTTACTAGCCATGGTCAGCATCGCCGTATGGGACTGGACCAATGGTTAGAGGAGCATCGTAAAATGCGGGGAAGCGCACATCGCTGCTGTCGGAAATTGCCGTTCTCTACTTACCTTATGACTTCCTTCACACTTTATGGTTGGGTTGTTTGTTCTTGGGCTTTGATCATTGCTTTTCAGGTAACCTTGTCCCATTCATCGCTAATACACAGCTGCTCACTTGAGATAGTATGGCTACCATATTTCAGCACTCAATCAGATACAGGCCGTCCTCACATGCAAAACATCGTCTCCTCGCACAACTTGCATTCCTATGTCTGATTTTACCTTCTCCTTTGTCACTTCCATCTTCACCGTAGGTGGTCTCGTCGGTAGTTTGTTTGCCAACCTCATCATGGACAAATGGGGTCGTCGAGGAGCTCACCGGATATGTGCTGTTCCTATTGCGTTTGGTACAGCCTTCATGGGTCTCAGTAACTCTGTTTCCTGGCTCTTAGTCGGTAGGTAAGTGGATATTCCACAATACCATCCTTATCAACCTTGAAGCACTGTTCTAGATTCTTGATAGGCATCGGATCTGGTCTTGGTTTATGCGTCGGTCCAATATATCTTGCCGAAATTGCACCTTCAAGTATCAGAGGAGCTGTTGGTCAGTCTGCATTTATCACAGATGTAGTACCCATTTTCAATCGAGGAGCATTAGGGATTCTTACTCAACTCGCAGTGGTCTTTGGTATCATGCTCACACAAGTAGCGGGTATTACACTGGCTACTCCCGCCACCTGGCGTTTTGTGTTCTTCCTTTCGTTTATAGTTTCCGTCCTTCAATTGCTTTTCAGCTCCATGATAGTCGAGTCACCTGTCTGGCTATTCAACCAAAACCGTCTGGAAGAGCATAAACGCGCCGTAACAAGGTTATGGGGCAATGTCGCTTGTAAGACAACTTATTATATTATATCAAATTGCTACACTCACCCTTCTTCTTATCAAGCGGAAGAGCCTCTTTTGAACCAGATCGAACAGACCCGCGAAGTATTACCTCAAGATAATCTTACTATTTTCCAGGTATACGCTACTAGTGGCCTTAGGAAACCTCTTATGATTGTCACTCTGGTAATGCTATCACAGCAATTGTCTGGTAAATAGCATTTCAGCTCTCCGGTTTAGCCCAGTCTCACTCCGAATAAATCAAAGGCATCAACGCAGGTGAAGACGTTTCGTCATTACAATCACGACTTCTTGATAATTTCCTTTCAACATAGTTCTTTATTATAGCAATGATATCCTCGCAAAATCGCTTCCTCACTTTGGGCCATATATATCATTGGGTATCACAGTCATCAATGTGATCATGACCTTTCCTCCAATTATACTGATCGAAGTACTACAATCTATTCAAAATCATGTATTTTTCCTTACCCTCCTGGACAGCGTTTGGGCAGAAAACCACTTCTCAAGATTTCCACGTTGGGAGCTCTGGTTTCGCTTCTTGCTGTGGGTTGGGGGCTAAACTCAGGGGCCTCCGTGCTACCAAGTGTTGCCATCGTCACCTTTGTGATGTAGGTTTATGGTCATCTTTATCAGTTGTTGACTCCGAATGGAACTTTCATGTAGGTCTTTTGCGGTGGGTCTAGGGCCTATACCCTTTGTGATGATTCCAGAAGTATCACCTGCCTATGTGAGCTCAATAGAGCAACCAAAACATATCGGGCAACTTATTTCTACTGCAGGCTGTCTCATCCCTGTCATCTGTGGCTCTTTCGGTCCATTGTAAGCATGCATCCTTATAGCAGTCGAAACCATGGGCTGATGTGAACCACAGGGATAGCAAATTTCTTTGTAGGGCTTATTTTCCTTCCGATACGCAATTTTCTTTCAGGCGGCGACATGTTGAAGGAGGGCAGAATATTTTACATTTTCGTCGTTGTGCTCTCGTTGCCGATGTTGTTCCTGTTCAGAATCTACAAATAGTCGGAAGTTTAAATTTCAATCGGAGATTATATTGAGCTGCCAAGCGCGGACAAGACGCTGAACGATGTTTGCTGCCACTCTACTCAACGACCCTGTGTATAAGAGGTGGCCTTCGTTCCAATTTCACGTTTACCCTCAAAACAATTATTCAAAACGGCGACAGGTCCTGGAAGCGCTGCCCGGCGCTCGGTGACCCCCTCCAGGTCGTCCCACATGGACAACCCGCCGGCAACAAACATACACGCCATTGTCAAGACTCAGATCGTTTTCTTGCTTTCCACTCTCACGGAGGATAATTTCGAGAGAAATCAGATGGAAATACGATCTGTATGTCCAATTTACCCTTTATAGAGAGTTGAAACAGCCAGTATTGACCCCTCCTCACCAAGCTGGCGGAACAGCATGGAATAGACACATATCTGCATTTCATTCGTCGAATCATTGGATACTCTCATGCGCGACTCCTTCCAACCTTGACTCCTGCAGCATTTGATGAATCTACGTCATTGACTTTCAGACTGCTGGTTCAAGAAACCCAACGTCTTGCTCGTGACCCGTTTCTTGCGGACAGGTTTCGTGATGGCGTTGGTGGTGGCGAAGGGGAGACATTCAAGCAATTTGACTTTGCCCGATTCCTAGATCGCTTATGCCTTCATGCCCTTGAACGCCTTGTCCTTGCCGCAGCCATTGTTGCTGGCCCAACACGAAAGGAGTTGATGAGCCAGGCAATAAATATCATTGGCCAGGAATTTGATAATGGAGTCCTGGAGTTATGCCAAACGCCGCCACTGGAACACGCGGATTTCTCATCCAACCAAGTCACGAAACTCATGTCCAATCTTCTCTCCGACCTTCCGCAAGAGGTTCCAGTGCTTGATGCTACTCAACGGCAGGCTTTAATTGCTGCTGCGCAAGCTAGGCTTGGAAAAGAAGCCATGGGCCCTATCCTTCACCGAATATTCTTGAAACTCAGGTTTGTTTTTCTCCTCGTTCTTTCATTCGACTGACACCCGGCCTTGGCAGTCTTCCACCCCACACATCGCTTGTACAAGTTTTAATTCAATTAGGCCCAGACATAACAAGTGACTCAGACGCAGTGCGGGGATTACTAGAACGCTTTGGTATCATAGCAGCAAGTCCCCCTCGCGATGCCCAAGTTACCGAGGTTATCTCAGCTTTGGCTCGGTTTGCTGCCGAAGGTGCTGTTATATGTGATGTTGGATCGTTGGTCCGGGCCTTTGCCAGCTATGTATGTCTTTAAAGTGATCTCGTGTCATCATTTGATTCATTCTACCCCAATTCTGTTCTTTTGTTAGCATGTCAGCTTAAACTGGCCCAGCACCATCAAATCGTTCGATTGGAGCGATAGGCACGGTGTCGATACCGCAACTCTCAAAATGTTGATAGCCATTCTTCTTAACTCACCTCGCGAGGCTGAGCCACATGCAGTCACCGGATTTTGGCAAACATGGTCTAATCCATTGTATCAATTGCGCCTCCTCGATGCGCTACTTTCTCTTCCCGCTGATACATTCAATTTTGTTCAGTTGCCCGGGCGTAGAATCGTTACCGTCGACGATGTTTCAATCGCTAGTCCCACCATCAAATCTCTTGCAGCCAATGTTCAAGGGCAGACTTGGAATTCTTTGGAGTTGTTTCAAGTTCTGGTGCGCCTCGCCGGTTCGGATGGAATAGAAATACGAAATTGTGTGCGCGAAATGTTGGACAAGGCCATTAAAATCAGTGCGGAGATTGTACATATGGGACTGCTTCAAGTGCCTGTAGGTCATAATCCCTTGTTCCCACTGAGCAGATTTTGACCACTATTCAGGATCTTCCATGGAATGACATTCGTTTGGAATATTCAAGAAAGTTGCTTGCTATGTTTCTGGCTGGTCATCCCAATCACCAGCTGGTGTTCATGAGGATATGGCAGATTGAGCCTTCATACCTTACGAATGCTTTCCGTGATTTCTATGAAGAAAACCCTCTCAATATTACTCGAATTCTGGATGTCGCTCAGGACCTGAAGGTAAAGTTTTCTCTCCTTTTTACATCTAGCTGAGACTCACTTATGACAAAGATTCTTGAATCTCTTCTTGAAGTCCGTCCATTTACATTTGCTCTTGATGTAGCGGCTTTGGCTTCGAGACGTGAATACCTCAATCTTGATAAATGGCTAGCCGACAACGTCGCGAATTATGGGGCTGAATTCCTTGGTTCTCTTATCCACTTTTTGGAGCAAAAAATGGACAATGAAAAGACTTGTCGTTTATCTGATCCTGCTGGGGAAAGTCGAACAATGTCTTTGAACCCTTCTACCATCACAATCATGCTGCGTGTGTTGAGAAATCAGTGAGTTTGTTTTTCATTTATTCACGTTCTTCCTGATCTGAATATCGATCGATATAGTGGTTCCTCTGTTGATCCTAGCGACGTGGACGCATGCGTCGAAGTTAGAAATACTTGTCTTCAAGTTCATCCTAGGCTCATGAGTCTAATACCCAATTCCGACGTCGAACCTGGCCTGACAGTCGTCACATATTCCAACGAGATCGAAACTGAGGTTGATGGAATTTATAAGCAAATGTACGACGAAAACACGACGATTGATGAAGTCATTGCATTGTTGCAACGATACAAAGAATCCAACAACCCCCGCGATCACGAAGTCTTTTCATGCATGATCCATTTCCTCTTTGACGAATATAAATTCTTCCAGTCCTACTACCCTCCCCGTGAGTTGGCTATGACTGGTTACCTTTTTGGCTCCCTCATCCGTCATTCCCTTATCGACTATCTTCCCCTTGGAATAGCGATGCGCTATATTATCGACGCCCTTAATTGTCCCCCTGACACCAATCTTTTCAAATTTGGCACGCAAGCGCTAAGTCGATTCGAATTTAGACTAGGTGAATGGCGACCTCTATCGGAAGCATTGATCAGGATACCTCATCTCCTTGAGGCTCGTCCGGATTTAATGCCTAGTATTCAACGAGCTTTGGGTGCCACTGTACCCGGAGACAACAATTCTGATTCACACTTTATCCCGACGAACCCTTCTCACGAACCGGCTACTCCTTTCACCGCCATTCAACCCGATGCTATCTCGGATCACCTGGATGAACCACCCGAAGACTTATCCGATCGAATTTTGTTTATTGTCAACAACCTTGCGCCAAGCAATTTTGAAGACAAAGTGAAAGAAATGCAAGAGCAATTTGTCGACCGATACGCTCGATGGTTCGCCAATTATCTCGTGGACCAGCGAATCAGTACTGAACCAAATAACCACCCACTGTATCTGCGTTTCCTCGATGCACTTGATCGACAACCGTTGTCGAAACTTATCTTACAAGAAACCTTCGTTAAAGCTGCGAAATTGCTGAATTCCGAAAGGAGTATATCCGGCTCGGACCGCACTGCTCTCAAGAATGTTGGTACATGGCTTGGAACCATCACCCTGGCTCGAGACCAACCGATCAAGCATAAAAATCTCTCCTTCAAAGATCTTCTCATCGAAGGTTATGACAGTGGCCGCCTCATTGTCGCTATTCCATTTGTCTGCAAAACCCTTGAACCATGCGTCAAATCAAAAGTTTTCAAACCACCCAATCCATGGCTTATGGCTGTCGCTAGTCTGCTAGCAGAATTGTACCACTTCGCTGAACTCAAACTGAATCTCAAGTTTGACATCGAGATTCTTTGCAAAAGTCTAGAGCTAGATCTGGATTCTGTAGAACCCACAACCGTTTTACGAAACCGACCTTTGGAATCTTTAGCTGGGTTGCCCCTCCCTGACTACCCAGAAGACATAGGTTTGTTGCCAATCGGAGGTGAAACCCCTGTTGGCCAAATTGGAGGTTCTCAAGTATTAGCAATTGGCGGACCAAGCTCTCCCGAAACTCACCGGGCCCTTGGAGCTCATATAGAAGCCATTCTAGCCAACCTCATCCAGCTCGCCCACATCAACCCTCAACTTGCCCCCCTCCATGTGAATCCCACGTTCAAGCGTGCTGTACAGCTTGCTACGGATCGAGCGGTCCGAGAGGTAAAAAAGAATCTCTCAATAAATATCGTTATGAGATCTCACATTTCCATGCAGATCATTCTCCCCGTTGTTGAACGTTCTGTTACCATAGCTGGCATCTCAACTAGGGAACTTGTGGCGAAAGATTTTGCAACGGAACCTCATGAAGAGAAATTGCGCCGAGCAGGGCATTTGATGGCACAGAAGTTAGCTGGCAGCCTTGCCCTTGTTACCTGTAAGGAGCCATTGAAGAGCAACCTTGCCACCCATCTACGACAACAGTTGACGGACCACGGCTTCAATGATGTTAGTTCTCATTCAATCTCATTCGTGTCTACACTAATTAGACATTCTGCCCTCCAGCAAGTGGTTTCTGAACAAGTCATATCCTTACTTGTTCATGATAATCTTGATATCGCTTGTTCTGCTATTGAGAAGGCAGCGATGGAGCGTGCGGTCACCGACGTCGACGAAGGCTTTGCGGCCTCTTATGAGGTCCGCAGACGTCATCGAGAGGTTAAATATCTTACGTTTTGGCTAAGTCTTCTTGTGTTGATGAAATTTAATGATCTAGCTTCGAAGTACGCAGCCATTTTGGGACCCATCCGCTCCGCACTCGAATTTTATTGCGACTATGCCTGATCCCCTCCGAATCAAACCTAGCGGAATCCAGCCTCACCAAGCTGCTGTTTATGAAGACTTTGGTATGGCTTTTCGTTGCATTGCGCTTATCGATATTGAATAATAGCGTATCAGACCCCAACCGCAGATCTGAAAGCCGGCCGGCATCAGTCACTTCATTCAATGCTTCTGCTCTCTACACGCCTGGATCCTCGCTGGACCGTCCGCTCAACCAGAACCTTCACAGTCACCAAGAGGCGATGGAACGCTTCCTAGTAGGTCTATGCTTGGACTGATTAAACTCCCTCCTGATGTTTTCTAGATCTTTACTCGTGATTTGGAAGCAGTAATGGTTCAATACCCTAATCAAACCCTTGCCACGCTGCCTCCTAACCATGATATACGACATCTAGTTCGACAGACTATGCTCTTGGCAGAGGAAGCAGTCGATCGGGAACGTACACCTCTAATGATGTCCCAGAAAATTGTTCAATTGTTGTATAAAACAACTTCGTCTCTTGGGCGCGAAGTTTATGTAGCTCTTTTGGATCAACTCTGTCATTCGTTCGAGGACGTCGCAAAGGAGGCTATCACATGGTTGTTGTATGCCGACGACGAGGTATGTTATCTATAAGTCGTAATTTGTATCTTCGCTCAAGATTTCCTCAGCGAAAATATAACGTTGCTGTCACCGTTGTTCTTCTAAGGAGTGGACTTATAAACATTAATTTACAAGACCAGCAACTAGCGAAATTGCTTTTTGAAGATCCTCGGCCAACCTTGCTCAGCTTTGCAGCTAATCTGATTCGAGAATGTTTGTCATCAGACCCACCTGTCGCTATACAAGGCCAATTTGTTTACACAATCGATGTTCTCACCTCGCTCGCTCAATCTGCCAAGGCAAACGAAGAGTAAGTTGCCCGTTCAGACTTGAAAAACTGAGTAAACCAAACACTTGTTTATTAGGGTCGGTCGCCTTTTGGGTGACCTTCGAGGCATCCGACGATCTTCTCCACTTTTATCGGGTACTTCATATGTTCTCCAACCGCCCGTGAAGCCAGAAACTGATGAACTTCGTGAAAAACTTTTCGTTTGGTTCCAACAATGGGTCAACATCTTTCAACGATCTCATTCGCCGGAGAAAAATTTCGTGCCATTTATCACCCAATTGACAAAGCAGGGAATCTTGAAGATGGAGGAGACATCATCCTTCTTTTTCCGGGTTTGTGCTGAATCCAGTGTGGAAAGCTACATCAAATGCATGACTTCCGGCGACTATGACTACGCATTCCAAGCTTTAGATGCCATGTCGAGACTTATTGTCTATATCATCAAATACCATGGAGATGCCTCTGGTGTTAACAACGATCAAGCGAAGGTTCACTATTTGACAAAAATTTTGTCAATCTTTATCCTCGTTCTCGCGAATTTTCATGAAGACCAAGGATCCAATTTTCAACAAAAGCCCTTCTTCCGTTTTTTTTCCAGCCTGGTCAATGACCTTCACACCCTTGAAAGCCACTTGGGGCCTGTGTATTTCCAACTACTGATTGCGATCAGGTGATTGATTTAATTTTTATACTCCAGCCTTGCTCCTTTCTCACTATTTTCAACAGCGACACTTACAGTTCATTGCAGCCCACCTACTTCCCGGGCTTTGCGTTTTCTTGGATGTGCCTCGTCTCTCATCGGTTGTTCATGCCCAAGCTGTTGCTTTCCGAAAATCGCGAGGTTTGTGATACTGTTGTTTATGGGTTTCTGAATGGTAGTCCTGACCTTATGCTAGGGGTGGTCAGCGTTCCACAAACTTCTCCTGTCTATGTTCAAGTTCCTTGCTCCATTTTTGAAAGACAGCGATCTTCAGGTGGCAGCATGTGATTTATATCGTGGTACTCTCCGTCTTCTTCTCGTTCTTCTTCACGATTTCCCCGACTTCCTCAGCGAATATTACTTTACCCTATGCGACGCAATACCCCCACGGTGCATCCAGTTGCGCAACATCATTCTCAGTGCTTTTCCACCATCAATCATTCTTCCTGATCCTCATCTTCGCAATGTCAAGTATGAATCGATACCAGAAATGGGGCCAATACCGCCCATTTTGTCAGACTTTACATCTGCATTGAAGAGTGGTGATCTCCGCGGCTACTTGGACCAGTATTTGCTCAACAGGGGCACGCCATCGTTTCTGCCTTCCCTGAAGGACCGTTTGAAGTTCAAGGGAAATGACTTGGACGAAGCATACAATTTGTCGTTGATTAACTCTCTCGTCATGTTCATTGGTGTTTCCTCTGTCGCACAAGCAAAAGCCAGGAGTGGTTCTTCTCTCTTCATATCTAGTGACCCAGGTGCGGTTGCCCTTCAATACTTGGCTATCAACCTTGACGTAGAAGGTTAGTGACATTTCTATATATCGAATTCATCCCGTACTAAAATCATCCATTAGGTCAACATCACCTTTTAAGTTCAATGGTACTTCACTTGAGATATCCCAACGCCCATACGCATTGGTTTAGTTCCCTTCTTCTTCATCTCTTCTTGGAAGTGAAGGATGACCGCTTTTGTGAAGTCATGACGAAAGTGCTTTTGGAACGCTTCATTGCCCATCGGCCGCATCCGTGGGGTGCTCTGGTGACATTCATTGAACTACTCCGTAATACAAAATACAACTTCTGGAGCAAGGATTTTATTCGGATCGCTCCGGAGGTCACAATGCTGCTTGAAAATGTGAGCATGATGATCTTTGTTTATAATGCAAAACTGAAAGACTTGAGATAGGTGGCACGATCAATTTTCCAACCGTAGATTAATACTCTCGCTATCTTTGCACAATATCTGCCATTTCATTTCTTATCTGGGCCTATCACCTGCATACTGTATTGTATCACCACTTGTTCTTGACTTTCAAAATGAAAACATGACTGCGTGACATTGTCCCTGTGACGTTGTCCCCGTGAATGTGTGACAGACGTATTGAGTGTCCTTACTGGAAGCGCTTGCCATGCCCCGCGAGATAGTTACGGTACAGCTTGGACAATGTGGCAACCAAAGTATACTTCATAGAAGCTGCATCTATCATACAAGCTGATCTTCTGACTTAGTGGGCGCCGTCTTCTGGCAACGTCTATGTGCAGAACATGGAATTAGTAAAGATGGTATTCTTGAGGAGTGGGCAACTGAAGGTGGTGACCGTAAGGACGTCTTCTTTTATCAGGCAGATGATGAGCATTATATCCCGCGTGCAATTCTTGTTGATCTGGAGCCAAGAGTGCGTGAATTGTTGTTACAATGAGACCTCGATTATTATCATTGTCAGGTTATCAATAACATCCTCGCGTCGTCGTATGCGAACCTTTACAATCCAGAGAATATTTTTGTTTCTAAAGATGGTGGCGGAGCGGGGAATAATTGGGCCCAAGGATACTCTGCTGGAGAACGAATTTATGAAGAGGTTATGGAAATGATCGACCGCGAAGCTGAAGGGAGTGATTCTCTTGAGGTGGGAAATAGACATGTTGGTTTCTTGGAGCGTACTAACTCTGCTGTAATTACAGGGATTTATGCTCATGCACTCGATAGCAGGCGGCACGGGCTCAGGTCTTGGATCCTTTTTACTTGAACGTCTAAACGACAAGTTTCCGAAAAAGCTTATACAAACGTACAGCGTATTTCCAAATGCTCAGGAGGGCGATGTCGTTGTTCAACCGTATAACTCACTGCTCACTCTCAAACGCCTGGTGAACCACGCAGACTCGGTTGTAGTGCTGGATAACGGTGCTTTGGCTCGTATTTCTGCAGACCGGTTGCATGTACAGACACCTTCCTTTGACCAAACTAATCAACTCGTGAGCATGTCGAGCTGGGCCTTGTTGTGCATACACGCGCTGACATATTGCTAGGTGTCCACCGTCATGGCAGCAAGTACTCAGACTCTTCGTTATCCAGGATATATGAATAACGATCTTGTTGGAATTATTGCATCACTGATACCCACACCTCGATGCCATTTCTTGATGACCTCTTACACACCATTCACAAGCGACCAAATTGACAAGGTACCTGGTCTCATTATATTACATGCTTCGTGTAAATACCAAAGTGATTTAGGCGAAACCCATTCGAAGAACTACAGTACTTGATGTTATGCGACGGTTGCTCCAACCTAAAAATCGCATGGTTTCCACGACTCCTAGCAAAACTGCTTGCTATATTTCCATTCTGAATATCATCCAAGGAGATGTGGATCCGACAGACGTTGGTGACCCATACCTTATGTCCTGATCCAAACGTCATGATCCAATTTAGGTTCACCAATCTCTCCTACGAATACGCGAGCGGCAGCTTGCGAATTTCATACCTTGGGGCCCGGCATCTATACAAGTAGCTTTGACTCGAAAGTCGCCATACATCGCCACCAATCATCGCGTCAGTGGTTTGATGCTTGCCAATCACACAAGCATCGCATCTGTGTGTTATAACCATACTTCTTTCTCTACTTTTCTTCTATGATTTCTTGCGACAGCTCTTCAAACGCATGTTAGACCAGTTCAATCAACTCAAGAGACGAAACGCTTTTCTGGAGCAATACAAGAAGGAAAAATTGTTTGAAAATGGTCTGGAGGAATTTGATGATGCAAGGTATGTTCTGCTTAAATCATTTTATTCATCTATTACATCTCCAATTAGGGCTACTTGCGAAGAGCTTTTGAGGGAATACAAAGCCTGCGAAAGTCCTGAATACATCACATATGTACGCTACACTGACCCTCCGTTATTGATCTGCAATACTAATATTATTGGCACAGAATGCTGACACCGAGCAAGCACCATAATGGCTCAAAATATTTGCAGCGCTGTCTTGACAAGGCTTTAAATTTGGAGGCTGTGTTGCTACACAGCCTGACGTTCTGTAACGCTCGAAGGGCCTGACCCTGCATTCACGCTTCACATCTTCAGAAGAAATCATGGTTTTTTCTAGTTATAAAAATGCGACAATGTCCTGGATACAATGAAGAAACCAATATAGCCTATCTAAAATGGTCTAGAGGATATATTCAAAGGGTAAAGGGTGATAGAATCAAGAAGATAAGAGTATCATGTCTTCTTTGGTCCCTCCAACTTTTTGCCAATATCAGCACCTGTTTGGCCAATCATTCAGAGGTGCTTTGAATGGTCACGACTGATTGATCTTACCACGAAGCTTGACACCTAATGTACGCTCAAGCTTGCCGAGAATTTGTGGATTGGGAATAGCTTTACTTGACTCGTAGTCTTGAATTACAGAAGGTTTCTCGTTAACTTTTTGAGCGACGTCCTTCTGAGATAATTTGAGCTCGAGACGAGCGGTTTGCATAGCCTTGAAACAATGAGCTAACATGTGTAGTTTAGTTTAAACATGGCCTACCCGCCCAACTGAAGGCGCAATCTTTGCAGGTGGTGCGACTTCATTCTCTCTGTCTAACTTGGCGATGCGCTGATGGTCAGTCCCTGAGAGTGAATGAGATATCTGAGAGGATGAATTCCATAGAGGTTGGACGCTACCTTGATGGGCTTTGTTTCCTCCTGCAGTAATCTTCTTGTCTGTAGCAACAACAGCTCCAGACCGACGAGCCTTGGTGCAAATGCATGAGGTGGTGAATGAAGGTGTGGCATAACTGTACTTACAGCTAGAGACGAAGTCAGTGCTAGTGTATGGAGAAGGGGAAGGAAACATACCATTCAGGTCAGATTCCTTCTTGGCTGTCTTTGCTTTCGCTTTCTTGAAGCCAATGACAGTTTTGCTATCCCAATCGTCGTTCATGATGGTAGTGTAATGAGTCAAGTAGTGATATTTGATTACAAATAACAGTTTGTTTGTACTATGTACATAAGGAAAGGGACCTCCGTAGCCTTGACACTTCATCTTTGCTTGCTTCCCCCCTCTTCTTAGGACCTTATAGCGCTAGCGCATAAGACGTTGATCGTCTTTTTTTGTTCTTCTTCAACGTCTTTGTACAGCGCCCGCATTCTCTTTGATAGAGAGATTTCATCAATTTGTGCGTTGCAATCCATCTCCAAATAAAATGTCATCTCAACTATCATTATAAGCATTCATTTTTTGCTCGATATCTTACAACAATGGTTTCGAAGACGCTGATGGGTGCCTGGGTTGCCCTTGACATTCTCCTCCTCGCCGCCAGTGTCCTTACATTAGCACTCTCGATTGTTTGGCGTGCCCCGAACATCCTCATGAATATGGTTCTGTCTACCGCTGATCTGACGGGTACAATATTATCCCTTAACCCGACTTCTAAAAGCTAAACTTTACCACAGCTGGCACTATCTTGGGGGTTGCGTTATTGACCACTTTCATGATCTCCGTTGGTGCCATCATACAGCGGAACCATGTTACAATCGGTCTTGTACTGCTGAACTATGCCCTCCTAGTCGATGCTATTGGCATCCTGGTCATCGGTACATTCATTTGGTTCTCTACTTTACAAGAAAGGATAAATTTCCATAAGTTGTGGGCGGATGCAAGTCCCGCAGTAAGGATTGCACTTCAGGATGAGGTAGGCTCCTGTTCCCTAATATGCTCTCAGCGTATCTAAAAGATTCAAAAGTTTAAGTGTTGCGGGTTTTTCAGCGGGACAGATCTAGCAGAAGTCGGAGGATCTTTTTGTCAGTCCCAGAGTTTCATCTCCGGCCTTGCGTCGGACGTGTCAAGTAACTTCTGCGTTTCACCGATAACCGACTTTGCCGACGTGACACTGAACAACGTTTTTTCGTGAGTCTATGGATCTATTAAACTCGCAGCTGTATTTTTATAACAATACCCTTTCCTCCTTTAGAACGGTACTGAAGTTGAATCTAGTTTGATCGTTGATTTGTCTGACCTGTTTGTAGATTTATGGTTATATGGCTATTGTACTATGTCTTCTACTCGCGTCGCTTTGTGTGATCAACAAGGTATGCCATTTCACCCACTTTACTGGTCTGCAATTAATGAATGTTCTTGACAGCGGCAAGAAGCTGAGAGATTCAAGAAGATTGATGCTAAACGGGGTGGAAGAGGTTTTGTGTAATTAGGTTCTGTACAATATACATTGCTCGATTTGTGACCCATACGTAATCGATGTGACACTGACCAAAGAAGAAGAACGAGTCCTTTTGACTCGGACCGCCAACATATGGAATCAACTAAACGTCGACGCGTCCGTTCCCCTTCACCAGTCTATCAACTTGACTACCAAGATGACTCTTACGAGCCATATGTTCCAATAGCAAAACGCCGGCAAGAGAAATTAGCTAAACTCTCATCTTGGGGAACAAATGCAGCAAAACCAAAGACCAAGAAACAACAAGAAGAAGCCGATGAACGGGAGGATGCCTTGAAGGAAGAAGAGCTCAGGAGGGAAAAGGCACGAAAAGAGCGAACTTTGCTGATAGAAGCGCAGGAGGTTCATCTACAGAAAGCTGCTCAAGGTTCGCTGTGTTCGTGCATATCAACGGCGTATCGTAGTCCTTACACCACCCTCAGATTCCAAGAAAACTGCGGGGGAAAAGGCACAGGAAGCAGATGCAGAAATACTGGAAGCCATCAAGAGCCGGAGGAAGCTAGCCTCAGATATGGAACTGGCGAAAGGCATCCAGTACACTGAACCCTTAAACTCAAGGTATGCCTTTCGTCTACTTCTGTCCCTTCACTTAATACTTTAGCAAAGCTGGTCGCCCCCACAATATATCCTTGAGCGTACAATGGAACAGAATCAGAAACTTCGTAATAAATATCATATCCTCGTCGAAGGCGACAACATTCCTGCACCAATTGAACACTTCACTGTGAGTAATGGGCGGTGCATGGCATTTACTTGGCTGATTCGCGTTAGGATATGAAAATTCCCGAACCTATATTGGAATATTTACGATCAAAACGCATCGTTAATCCAACTCCCATCCAATTGCAAGGCATCCCAATAGCGTATGTCATCTTATTAACTCTATGTGAATGTTTTGATGTATTCCTTAGCTTCTCAGGACGTGATATCATTGGGATAGCCTTCACTGGCTCTGGAAAAACACTGGCTTTCTGTCTTCCACTTATCATGATGGCCCTTGAAGAGGAGACCAAGCTACCATTTATACGCGGAGAAGGACCTGTAGGGATCATACTCTGTCCGTCGCGTGAGCTTGCAAACCAAACTTTTGACAACGTCGTAACTTGGTGTGGGGCGCTTGCCAAGGAAGGTAAGTACCCGCAACTTAACACTCTGCTCTGCATTGGCGGTATCTCGATGAACGAGCAGAGCCATGCCATGAGTAAAGGTCTCCATATCGTCGTCGCCACCCCTGGGCGTCTGATCGATATGTTGGAGAAGAAACGCTTCACGTTCAATAATTGCAAGTACTTGTGCATGGATGAAGCTGATAGAATGATCGATTTGGGTTTTGAGGACGATGTTCGAAATATTATGAGTTTTTTTAAAGTGAGTTATTATAGCTTTTCTGGGTGATCGACTTTTAATCATTGTTTAGAACCAAAGGCAGACTTTGTTATTCTCTGCGACCATGCCCAAGAAAATTCAAGATTTTGCTCGGGATTCTCTTATCAAACCAGTATTGGTTAATGTTGGTCGTGCTGGTGCCGCTAATCTAGATGTACTTCAAGTGGTTGAATACGTCAAGCAAGAAGCAAAGATGGTTTACCTCCTGGAGTGCCTTCAGAAAACTCCCCCACCGGTGATCATCTTCAGTGAGAATAAGAACGAAGTTGATGGTTCGCTTCTATGCGTTAAATAGCATATATTCATCCCTCTAACTAATCATCAGATATCCAAGAATATCTTTTATTGAAGGGTGTTGAAGCCGTTGCTATTCATGGTTCAAAAAGTAGGGTGCAATGCATGTCACTTGTTTCATCCTTGTTCAATTCCTCTTATTGCCTCAAGGTCAAGAAGAGCGGCAGTACGCCATCAAATCATTTAAATCGGGGGCGAAGGATGTCATGGTAGCATCTGGAGTCGCATCGAAAGGTCTCGATTTCAATGACATCCAGCATGTCATCATTTTCTCTATGCCCAAAGAAATCGAGGATTATGTTCATCAGATCGGACGTACAGGAAGAAGTGGAAAGACGGGAATTGCTACGACATTCGTCAACATGAACACGCCGGAACAGACACTTCTGGATCTCAAATACCTTTTGATGGAAGCAGGCCAAAAGTTAGTGATCAATTAATTATCTCGTCCTGTCTGGAATTTAACCTTTTCCTCAGGGTACCACCCTTCTTGTCAACAATCGACGATCCTCGAGCTATACAGGGAGGTTCTTTTACAGGCTGTCCTGTCTGTGGTGGTAAGTTTTGGTTCCCTTTGCTATTAGTTTTTTGTTCTCACGGTGCCCCAGGTCTTGGACATGGTATCTCCAATTGTCCCAAACTTGAAGATGCTCAACGGCGACAAATGGCATCACACCGCACGACTGACGAGGGTGGAGGATATTGATTTGTCAAGTAATAAGGTCCTGGTGAATTTGAGCCACCCAACTTGAGGCTTGTCCGTTGTCCAACTTACCCCAAGCGAACTGGCTTGCCAGGACGTATCTCTTATCACTGATCCAGTAAAACAAATGCAGTTTATCGGTGCTGTGGATACAAAGACACTCGATGGATTGTGGTAGTTGAAATCATACTAAACGAGTCTGATATGGAACGCGAAACAAATCCAGGCGAAAGCGTTTCTTGATTCCGCTAATGATCCTATGTCAGTGGATGCATCTTTTGTCCAGTTTTACAAAACCCACACCAGGCTAGAGTGATGCAAGGTTGTGCTTGTTGACTTGTATCCAATTTTCAGCGATATCAAGGGTCGCTTTATGGAGAAAAGACTTCACAACCTGAGGATCTCCTCCGCTGCCTTCTAAGTAGTATTTAATCTAGTGACCAGAACAAACATGTTAAAAAAAAGAGTTAGAATTACGATATCACTCGCCTTTGGCTCGGTTCCACTGGTCCTATGGGCGGAAGAAGTTATATCACTATTCATATTGATAAGAATCTAACTTACCGCAATGTCAGCACTAGTGTCACGTCCTTGCTTCCGGCTCGTAACTGTATCATGTGCCCGGAGGAAATCGGCAGAGCAGGTTGCCAGCTTGGAGGGTTGCCACTGTCATACCCGACGGTGAGGTCAATTACCCTTTTGATTTCAAGACCTGCCAGGGTTTGGGGATAGATCCTGTTAGAATTCGCAGACGACTAAGGAAATGTGGAATTGAAAGACTATCAAAAGGAATAACAGGCAGCAGTGGGTGATAGCAGACCCCGTAATTCCGAATACGTGAAAAGATATCGTCAGTGATCTTCGGATGATTGCAAATGAAGTAGCTATTATTTGTCTGCGGCTGTCAGACAGCATCAAGAGAAGGAAATGGCAATCATTACCTCGAAATGACCATATCTGTTCAGATCCCATCAAAAAAACGATGTATAACTTTAAGGAGGACGACCTAACCTCGAATATAATTCCTGGAGATGTTCCTTGACACTCTTCCCCATAGCACGGAGAGAGACAGCAAGCTCTGCGAATAACACCTGAATATCCAGACTTCAGTTGCTAATTTATAAATTGAGCCCAAACTTAAACAATCATCACCATTGCCGCAATGCCATCCTTGTCTCTGATGTCGGGACCAAACATGAAGCCAATTGCCTCCTCATAACCGAATGGCACTTCGAAACCTTCTTCGATGAGGGCCAGAGCAGTGTTCCCGATAAACTTAAAACCTTGAGAGAACATATTCAATGTACAATTGTTCATAAAACAAATTCGTAACATACCAGTCAAACACTCCACGAACCTAAAACCCTCTGCCTTTGCCATGGTTTCAAGCATTTTGGAACTAACGGTGGATGCAACCATTGCTAATTTTTCCACTGGATGGGCACCTGACGACTTGTAAGACTGTAAAATTTTATCTGCGAAGAGACTGCCAAGCTGATCCCCAGTGAAAATGGTCCAATTCCCCGTCGGGCTGGACATGGACAAATCGATGAGTATTACAGAACAACAAACCTAATCCAGTAAGGTCATACCCTCTTTCCGCAGCGATAAACCTATCAGCATCTGGATCTTGTGCTAATACATAATCGGCCCCCTCGTGTTCCGCTGTTCTCAAGGCTAAATCCTTGAAAGAGATTCATTACTAAATCAATGGGAGAAATAGATAAATCCTACAAGCGCCCCTGGAAGACATGAAACCCAGCCAAGTATGAAGATTAATATCTACTTACCTTTCTCTTCTGGGTTTGGAAAACGGACTGTTGGGAACTCTGGATCCGGGAATTGCTGTTCCTTTACAGGTATATACGGACGAAATCCAAAAATTGTGAAGGCCTGCATCGCGAATGAATCACTAATGCCATGCATAGAAGTATTAACAAATTTAATGGTAGATCGTTGATTGAGTTTACTGGTCAACATCATGAATGTGAGCGTCACATTCACGAGGGAAGTCAAATCAAAGACGCACTGAGTGAGGTTGTTTTTTTTCAAAGACTCAAAGTAACTCTTTCGCAGTTCCTGTGTAAAATCTACACAGAGTTTCGACTCGAATAAATTGACCGCTGAGTATCCTTTGGGTTGGAGGTTTAATTGAATTGTTTTCGATATGCCTTCGTCATGCGGCGCAATAATCTACATATGATTGTATTACCACTCAACCAGGCTCGGGAAGGACTTACCTGGACTGCGTTTTCCCAATAAACCTAGATTGATCAGAAGGGATCATTCCCAGTAACGAGGTAGAAAGAAGGCACCTTGTACCCATTATCATGCTAGAAATGTGTAATATCAATTAGATTTTCAAGCCTGATTTATCCCGAGACAATTTTACCTTGGGATTGTGGCTAGCTACAGAGGATGATATATGAGGATCTAAAGAAATAAAAAGTATAGAATAACATACCGGTGATCATCACTCCACATGCTGCTCTCAAGTGATTCACGCTGAAGGGTATCCTTTTTTCAATGATTAAGCGTCACATCGATAGATACTACGCCAACTCACAAAGGTGTATGAACATTGCCTTGCAGAAGATGAACACGAAATCCCTTCGCGATAAATACCTGCGCCGTCAGGCGAGCCCAATGCTCGGAATTATGCCTATGGTCATGTCCAACTACGAGTCCACGGTTGCGCGCCTCACGAACATGTACTGAAACATATTCAGCAAGTCCCTAGATGGGAAGCATTTGATGAAACGATATAATTTGGCGCAAATTCATCGCACCTGCGATGTCTGCAAGATAATCAAATCTTATCGGAAAATGTATATCATGTGAGACCAGAGTTGTCAAAACGTCTCGAAACACACTAACCATTAATCCGAGACCAGCCAGCTTCCATTCTACCGCGAAGACCTAGATTTGATGAAATGAAAGACTGTTCGAGCAACTTTCCTGGCAAAATTTACGTACCAGCAGTTCCGAATTCAATCCGTGTTCTATTTGAGCGAGCATGAGCTGTGTACCAAGGTTGCGTAAAAATAGTACCTCAGACGTCGTTCCAACTCCAAATTATCGGCTTTATCCCAGAGTTGTTGTATCTCATTACGAGTTTCGGGATTCTACGACTGTAAGTATTTTATTCTGAGAGTATGAGAAAGTATAGCTAACTGGATCCAAGTGCAACCATTCATCGACAAGACTTTTCAAATTTACAGGGTCAAGCATTATGACAAGCAAGGCTTCCTTTGCAACTGCAATACTTATTAATATGACTAGGTTCGGAGCAAGCCCACGTGCTCCGGCCGCTTGCGGCGCCTTCGCCGAAGGTCCTGCGGAGCCTCAAATCTCTTACAGCTACAGTAGGACCCCTGAAAGTGCCCTCAGATGCCGTTCCCGGATCCGGATAGAAATTGACGAATTTTTTGAAATCCCATAGCACTGTCCAGATAAAAATTTCTACAATTTGGCAAAATTCTGGAGGAGTTTTTCTGGATAGAAATTGGGCCGCATGACCTGACCCCGAGCCGAGTCCGGATTAAAAATGGCCCAGATCATGGGATTTTGGAAGTTGGCTACATGAGGGACTGCAGGCGTCAGGCCTGTTATGAACGATAACAGATGAATGGAACACGAATCATTTTACTTAACCCAGGTCACCCCCGATCAATTCCTCTCTTGGATCCGCCGGTCGAGTGACAATGTATTACCCGATTCTATTCCACACTTTGCTTAGTAATCCCCTTTGACTCATTTCCATTCCCGAACACTGACTCCTATTCTGACTCATACTACTAAACCCTTGACCCTGGACACTGCCTTGTAGTTACCTATATAAAGAGCCCGTACTTAGCTGTAGTTCTCTGTTAGGGCAACTGCGGACGACTTAGTTGAGATCTAGCAGGGGATCCTAAACATATATATAAACATAAAATACGACAGGAAAGCGCACCTAGCAGGGGATCCTAAAAGAAAAGGATAAAGCCCTGCTAAGGTGGGATGCATGTCTATATACCAAAAATCGGAGTGGAAATAATAAAATGATGAAAAAGATGGAGAATGGTGAAACAGTGATAGGAATGTTACGTCACGTGATCATCGGACTCCGGTATCGGAGCCGCGAGTGCACTCCGTCTTGGGCTGGCGACGATGAGGAGGAATATACAGAGGTGACAGAGAAATATCGGAGGAAATATCGGAGGACGTGGAGCGTCCCCTAACATTCTCTAGTTTTGACCTTAGTACCTATACGGTTCAATCCACTACGCTTTGCTCAACAACCTTTGGAAGTGCCCTTTGCTCGAATAGTACTTAGCTCTTTGTTACTGTCTCTGCCCAGCACCAAACGCGAGTGCAAGCTAGTGACGCCCGTAACACATGGAACATGTGTGGAGCATGGTGGGGCTGTGGTTGTGCTGCGGTAGAAAGCACATGGTGCTGGTTGGTAATGACAATGATAAGAATGCAGGTTGTGTTGGTGGTAG
>Ga0193742_1000015_pt1 | contig 117885 bp, 167 predicted proteins | sample L2c1metaG_FD_165511 | JGI IMG/M metagenome (GOLD analysis project Ga0193742, IMG submission 165511) | Soil microbial communities from a riparian zone of the East river system, Colorado, United States - L2c1 | ecosystem: Environmental > Terrestrial > Soil > Riparian zone | place: USA: East... | reverse complement strand
TTCTAAATAACGACATACATTTCTAGGCTTCTCATAGTGAGATATGACATTCTCGTGGTACCCACGAGCAACAAAAGGTCGGAGAGACGTTCTGGCGAGAGCAGGGGTAGGACGAGAGGCTGCAAGTAATGATTTCTTGATAGCTGAGCGAAACATATTTTGAGGGGTGGTTGGGAGCAATTTGAAAGCAACGACGACGCTTTGTCAGAATCAGGCTCCGCTCATGGTATTGGTAAACAACTGTCAATAGTTAACGTTGCTCATGTCCCGTCCATCAGACACTCTACCCTCCACAGCCCGGGCTATTGCTCTTCTGCTCTCCTCGACTCCGTCTGTGCAGGATGCTCAACCTGGTGTTCTTCATCAACTGTTGGAGTTCTCACACAGATACACGACGCAGGTGCTCACGGACGCTTGTGTCTATGCCGAACATGCGGGTCGGGGAGGAAAAATCGAGATGGACGACATTACTCTCGCAGTACAAGCCAGAGTAGGCTGGGAATTTGGTGGTCGCGTTCCAAAGGAGGTCTGTTCCAACTTATGTTTTCTTCATATTTTCAGCTGATGCCATCAATCATTTATAGTACATACTCTCGCTTGCCGCTGAAGTGAACGCTGTACCTTTATCTGCCGTGCCAGAAGTCTTTGGTGTTCGACTTCCTCCATCACCCGACTGTTTGACATCTGTAGACTTCGATCTCGTTCCTAACAAACCACCTCCAGGCGTCAAACTGTATGACGAGGAAGTGGAAGAGATCGAAGAATCCGAATCCGAATCCTCGGAAGATGATGAAGATATGGAACAGGCCGCTATTGCTCCTGGGCATCCAGTACCAGGAACCCATCCAAAAATGGAATCGCAAGACCAGGTCATGAGGGAAGATGCACCATTCCCAATCAGTGCCATCGCCACACCAGATATTGACATGATCGGAACTCCAGCGGGTCCTGGAGTGCGCCTGGAGACTGAAGAAGGTAGCGACGCAGCTGAGGAAGAGGATGGTCTTTTCGCTGGAGGAGATGACGAAGAGGAGGAAAGCGACGCGATGGAGGAGGTTTCGACAACCTTGGGGGAGACAGCCAATGGCGTTAAAAGGAAACTAGTGGAAGTGGAAGACTATGACTAATGTTGGATTGCGGTGATGACAAAAAAAACAGACCGTACGCATGGCATATCCTGAACCGGATAATAGTAATTTTTTGCTTCTAGCCATTTGAAGGTTGCTTCCTTCACACATTCACGGGGGGGTAGCGCTAGAGGATTTGTTATGCTTGGTCGGGCCTCCTACCAAGCATGCTTTTACAAACTGCCGTGGATTCTGAGCAGCCCTTGACCCTTGACCCATTACGACTGGAATCACTTGTAACGATAACATGTGAATCGATGTACTTCAGTCTTCTCAAAGAATTATCGCTACTGTCTCAGAACGCGACTGGTCAACTGCCTCTGTAGCTGGTGAGCTGACTATTCTTCATAAGTGGTCTTAGCAGAGTTAGACCTTATCACTTTCTACTTGGAAGCATTGCCGCAAGCTACGCTAGAACAAGACCCATTTTTATCTCCGGTATAATATTTACGGCCTAGGTCGCCATGCATCCAGGTTTACGGCAACTTTTTGGTTTTCGAAGTCCAGTAAGTTCCACGTGGGTCCACAACCTATCCTTCTCGGACCGCCGACGACTCCTCTCTCCCTAGAGATGCGAACCGAAACATCTGAGTTCGAGCACTCTTTTACATTGGTAATTACATGGGTGCATGCTCTATGGTATGTGCCCTAGCCCGTTCACATCACGGTAGCCTACCAGAGAAACTGACTCTCTGCCCTTCCTAGAGGTTTGGGAAACACAACCAAAGTTCCCCCAAGAGCAAGAAGTTTGCGTCATTTACAGTACTGTGATGATCATGCTGTCTACAATTAACATTTCATGCAAAGCTGTCTGGGGAGAAGAGATGTGAATCGCGTATCGTAATGATTCGCGCGGTGTACCCAAGTTTATCGAAACGCAAGAAACGCAAGTCACCGTCTGATATGAAACTTTGGCTTCTACAACGGTCATAATCTGCATCTTCATGAGCGATGCTCTCTCGGCGGGCTCCACAAAATTTCGCTACTCGTTAACTGCCGTCTTTTTCTCATTTACAGTCGAAGTTATGCAGTGCTTGCTCTTCCCACGCTGGCATATATAGCATTCGGTAGGCCTTGATGACTGTAACCTTGCCTTACACTAAAATACCTTTCAATCTATTAGGCCTAGCCATCGTACAGGTAGTCATATCATGCCTGCCCTTCTTTGGTGGGCAGTCAAAGTCGCAGTACCATGTGATCACAGTCTGTTTGAATATAGCTTTGACCACTCTCATCTGCGGTAGTTTGATAATTTAAGCGTGTGTCCAGCATCCTCGGCAAAGAGAACGGGAAGGTGTATACAAGTGCAGCTGCCATCCTCGTAGAGTCAGCTGCGTTGTACAGCACATTGGGGATTATGTATCTGGTGCCATACGCCCTGGCGTTACCGGTAGGCGACTTATTCGGGCAGCTGTGAACGGAGATGAACGTAAGTATTGCTCATTATTCTTCGTGGGCCGAGCATGGACAGCGGACGTCATTCAAGAATATTACTAGCATTTGCGACAAGTGACGTTGACGTTGGTTCTACCACGCCTGCCAACCCGAACGGTAGAAATTCTTATATTTGATTAGAGGAGCTCGAATCCTCCGAGAGTACTACAGATATAGTATGATATTTTACTTGAAGACTCCTCGATAATCGATTCACTGCTTTTTCATGGCTTCGCCGTCTTTACACTAGTTCATGTTGCCTTAGAATCCAGAAGCACCTGGCCTGAAGGGAACAGGGACGATTTGTTCTAATTGGTTCGTACGCGTTACAGGTCGTCCAAGTTCAACGCTCGGCGGTCAACACTCAAAGTACTCAACCCTTACCTTACAGACATGCATAGAACCTTGATGTACTTTGTCTCATTGATCAGCTGGAATTCCATTTTTACAGAGCTCGATACGCCCACAAAGCAGTAGATTCATGAAAATTGAAAGCCATTCCAGCCGAAATTGATTTGTCCGTCATCCCTTCATGATTCACCATCTCACCTTGCACTGTTAGAGTCTCTAGTTCGTCGAAACCCTTAATACTCTATAAATATGCAACTAAAAGGATACATAGAAATGGCACTACCTGTCACCATGTGAGACCGCCACCACCAATATATTGCTTTGCATATAAAGCTAATGCCGCCACCAAAATTGCCAACAGAAGGAACAGGATAAATCCCCAAGCTTTTCCAAAATTAATATTTATTCTGCCAGTGACCAAGTAGTAAGCACTTACTGAAGCCTCCGGCTGCATGTTGTACTGAAACAATCCGTACTGTGTTGTCGGCGCTGCCCGACACAAGTAACGTCGTAGTAGAGTTAAACTTCAGTGTTGTTGGTGGAAAATCATGCGCCTTCAAAATTGTAAAGAGTGGCTGAAAAAATGCTATCAGCCTAGGCTCGGGGATAACGTGAAGAGAGTTGAATACGCTTAGGTTTTTTGCATCTAATACCCCGATCGTCAAGTCCGAGGAGCCATAGCCAAGAAAACATCCGTCAAAACTAGCCTCAATATTAGACCAAGTCCAAGAATCGCAAATGTAAACCAGGAGCTTCATACCTCACATCAAAGCAAGTCAGTCCACGATCGCCAACCTTTTTGGTTTTCTCGACTATCCAAGTGTCTGTGTTCCATTTACATATATATGCATGGCGTGTTACGATCTTTGTTTTCCGTGTACGAGGAGGAACACAGTTTATAACGCTGAATAGAATTCCCTGATCCTGTGGATGGTATCTAACAAACCAGGGTATGAGACATGTAACCGAAGAGTGGCAAGATATACCTGGCAGCGCGGAAAGTACTCCCTTCCCCAACTGAAGACGGTATTTCCACAGATTTTTGCAAGCTTAGAGATGGCACCTTCTCGCTCAGATCATTATTGCTTGCTTTTGTTTTTTTCTTCTTCTTCTTGGCACTTGCTGGGACTGCTGCTGCCGACGACACAGTAGGTAACGCGTAGACCAGGAGGTTGTGGGTCGTTGCAACAACCAGCTGGAGAAGACGCTCAAAATACATTTACAGAGAAGAGATAATGTCGCAAACCGAAATGTTTGAGAATGATACGTCATAGATTTCCTTCTCTGTATGAATAGGCGTTGCAATGAGCTCCATAGCTGGGTATGACAAAATAGACAGCTAGAATTGAACATGAAGGAGTGTCCCGAAGATTGGAGAGAGAACAAACATCATGAGCTCCTGCAACTGCCACCAAAGTGCCATCCGGCGAGAGAATGGTGACTTTCTAAGATACTTCACAATCTTAATCTTTGTTGAGAAAAAATAGATAGAATACCTGGTAATCATCCGTGTCTGCCGTCGGTAAGGTGTTTTTGGTGTTGAGGGGCTTAATCCTGTCATTACGTTCATTTCTTCCGTGGATTCGAAGAAATAGCTGCCGCACTTTACGTCCTTAACACTGAAGATTCGACAATTTTCATTTTCTCCTTTCTCAAGGTTTTCAGCGACACTGTTCACGCCGCAAACAAGCGTTTCATTCTGATATCTGATGAATATAATGGTTGCATACAAGCTGCTGGACGATGGATACCTCGGTATGGGAAGCCATGCTCATTGGGGCATCTTCACCTTTTTCCAACTCGTACTCATCCAAGAGTTGAATGTGAAGATTTTCAGCTATGTCGTAAATCCTCTGAGACATTAACACTTTAGTTATTGAATCACTGGCCCAAAGACTTCTATTACCAGCTTGTTTTTTATCCCGCTCTTGGACGCACCTCCACCTCCACCAAGAACCAGTCGACGTGGCGTCAAAAACGCACAAGAATATACAGGAAACGACGGTAGAGAGTGCGGCGTATGTCGAGGTCGCATAATGACTTAGGCAACTCGTGGCGGACTGTAAGTGTGATGTAACAGAACGCACGTGGGACGCTTGCGTGACAGCTGACTCTGATCAACGCAAGATCAACGACAATAACAAATTGAACAACAGTTCGGGTCGTCATCCAAGAGGTAATATTTAAATAGTTGACTGTTGAAGCGGTTTGTCTGGTCCTTCGTTACGATTAAGGTCCTTTCAAAATATATTGTCTCGATTCTACAGTCTGACAAAAATGCAATCAATCAATAATCATCTTGAGGTTACGAACGATCTTGGGCTTCTTTTTGACTTATAATCAATCATGACACAAGAAATTCCTCTTCTCCCTGCCTACCCCACCACTCAGGATCGTAAATCGTTATCGGCATCGCAGGTGGCGTCACTTAACCAGAATATTGCTGTTGCGATCAGCATCATCCTTGCATTGCCTGCAGACAAACGTGATACTCCTTCTACACGAAATTTCCTCAAGACCTACGCTAAGGACATAGCTTTTCAAACTCTCCAGAATCTGATATGGCAAGACTCATCCAACAAAACCCCGAGTCAATCTACCGGCAATGAAAAGCTCATCCACCAACGGAGCCTTCTCTTGGCCGAAAAGCTTGCATCATCTTCCACTGAGATTGGTATCGATTTACTTCTGGATCTAGCCATCATCTACGCCCGTCTTCGGTTCTCCCGAATCCAATCTGTGTTCCTCGCTGCATTCAAATCAAATTCGAGTGCATTGACAGAGACTGTTTCGGTGGATCTTGTGTCGGGATTTACTGCGCTACTCTCACAGCAAGGCGCCAATGCGTCTCAAGGACTCTATGCAATGCGTAAAGTTGCAGAATGTATCTTCGCGTTTTTGCGTGCTTCTGGGGGGACAAAGGGTATCCCGGAGTTCGTACGGCCTTTTGCGAATAGCAAGCCCTTTATTCTAGCTTTGGCCTCGTTTTATGACTCGGGGTTGACCGCGATAGCTTCCTCCTATGGGGGTCCGTTTGCTTTGGCTACTGGGATGTCAAATCAGGGAAGGGAACCAGACGAATGGGAGACAATATGGGTGGAGACTAAAGTTGCTTTACTCGACGCATTTCACATCACCGTCACTGCTCTTCTCGAGGATCTCGCTTCATGTCCTTCAGGACCAAGATTGGCCATTGAAGCAGAACGTACCTTCGATATAGTATTCACTCTGCTACAAATACCTTCCTCTTCCTCAACTACAACCACCGGTACCAATAACACAGACATCCCACCCACCCCATTTCTCAATCGACCACTACTGGCAGATTACCAAGAATCATACTCACTCTCTAAATCCCTCGCAAGGGCACTCCGTCATGCTGAGGAAAAGGATGTTCGATTAGATTTACTAGAAAACACGCTACAATCATTTAACGCCGAGGTGGAGAACCATGATCCTGACCACGCAGAAGAGAGAAATCCAGGCGCCTTAAAGATTCTCCTCCGTTCCTCTGGTGTCCAACCTGGCATAGACAACCGCGGCACTCGCAGCCAACCTGCCGCCGCTCCAGCCGCCCCCACAACTAGTACAGCTCTTGCTGTGCCAAAAAACTCTGCACTCAACAGCTCCAGTACTCAAAGAATTAGCCAACTTGACCGGAAAGGCAAAGGCAAGGCACCGCCATCTAACCCAGTAGATAACATCGATCTGGACCTTAAAACTATACAGGTCCTGGATATCCTACCAGATCTTTCACCCACCCACGTCCATCTTCTCTTGACTCATGATCGATATGGTGGGGATGCAGAGAGAGTTGTAGCGGCATTATTAGAGGGTACAGCGTTGAGCGAGGAAGATCTTGAACATGATCTACATGGCTTAAAAGACGGCGAGGAATATGCTTTTGGCGACGTTGACGATCCACAAGATGGAGAGGAATATTCCCTGAATCAAAGGCGGAATGTATTTGATGAGGAGGTACTGGATGTTGACCTGTTCAGAATGGGAAAGAAAACAACTGGGTTAGTGTCTTGCTTTCATTCCACCGATAATGCAACTTGTTGATGTGTGATTCTTTGTAGGGAAGATATCTTACGAGATAAAGCATTCATGGAGGAGATGAAAGCTGATATTCTACGTCGCGCCGAAGCAATCTCAGATGATGACGAGGACGAAAAGAGTGATCCCTATATCCAAGATCCCAGCGGTGTGAGCAAAGGCAAGAACAAATTTATCGAAATTCCTGATGACGATGATGCGGGTTTGATCGACAATGTCCGCGTTGTTGGTGATGGCGAGGAGAGCGACGTAGATAGTGATGAAGAGGACGACGAAGAACAGGTGAAGAGTCCGGAAATGGTTCTTGAGCTAGCCTATCTGCGTGATCCAAAGGTCTTTGAACGAGATGCTGTGACAAGGAGGAGCAAGGCAAGAGCAGATCTGAAGACTCAGACAGGTATAGTGGTATTCTATTCCAGCCACTTTGTCATCTTAACATCAACGTTAGGCTGGGGTGATGAACAAATCGAAGGATGGAGAATTATGTTGGACAAAAATGTAAGTGACGACCCAAGTCGCATTAATAAACAGGACTTGATGTTGTTTCATGTTCCGTATTCTCAGCCTGCTCAGAAAGAGAAAATGCTCCAGAAACATGCATTTTCTGGGAATGAGAAAGGATTGGAGGTTCATCCTTCTGGGGAAAGTAGGGGCCGTGGAAGAGGCAGACCTCGTGGTGGGCGTGGTCGAGGAGGAGGAAGAGGCGGTGCAGGTGCAGGTGCAGGAGAAGATGCTGCAAGAGAGAGAGCTTGGAAGGACAAAAATAAGGCTACCAGGGGTAACCATAACCGCAAAAGAGGACACGATAAAAAGATGGCTAGAGCTATGGGTGGCCCTGGTCCTTCAACTTGATATTTATACAAGCAGCTCCCGGACGGGAAGACATGCTATTGGTGATGTTCGAATACTCAAGATGCTGCACTGTAATGTCTGCCGCACACTTTAGTGAGCACAATATCGCTGTCATCACGCAGAGAAGAAAAACGACCAGAATTTAAATGAAGCAAAGAAAAGACAAGGTGAAAGAAAAACATATCTATCCCCCTAAAAGATCAGTGTTGCCATGATGATCAGCGCAAGAGCCTCTTCGAGCCCTAAGACTTAAAAGACATCCTATAACCTAGTGGAAGTGAAAAGCCAGGAGTCTCTGTCAGGGTCGCACGAGAAACAAGGAAAAAAGATAGATATGTATTGGCGGTAGCTAGTAGAAAAGACTAGAGGGGTATGTATGTATGTATGAATGTAGAAGTAAGGGATTCTTTTGCAGCTAATCAGAATCCGGATGAGCTGTATATTTGCAAATCGTGAAAATTAAATGGGCGTGACTTGCGTCGACGCGTTTAAGGTTTGTGCGCACGTGTTTAGTAATGGACAACGAGATCTCTGCAAGGTGCAAGGATATACGGCATGCACACTGCATACTGCCTATTTTTCCCTTTCCATCTACTCCATCTTTACCTGTAGGCCCTCATTCACGCTACTGGGCAACTGGTACTCCCAGGTTCTAATCAAAGCGGCCTCGACGGTGGCATTTTTTTTCTTGGATTCCCCCGCGTCGAGGTTACAGCATGGATGACCTACCAACAATGACAACCCAAACATTCATTGGAATATCGGTAGCCATCACGGGCAATATTCTCATATCTCTGGCTTTAAACCTCCAAAAACTTGCTCATAAACGCGTAGAGATTCGGAAGAAGGCTTTAAACAACGGAAAGCAACCTGGGCATTCAGAAAACAATGACTATAACGATTTATCAGAAAATCGAGTCTCAGAGGATCCTAGTCTGGATGAACATGATGAAGACCGGGAGCTTCTCAACTTTAGGAGAGAACAAATGGACGTTTTCTCAAACTCTCCCTCGGAAATTCAACCACTCATCGCATTTCCCGAGTCCGGATCTACTCTACAACATTATGGTACTGATCCAAGTCCTGGACGTTCTGCTGTCACAAAGCCATCGGAAGTCCAGCGGTCTACCGCGTCGCGGCTTTTACCGACACGATTCCTTTCCAAGAAGGCAGCGTCAGGAAGGTCCATACCCCCTGACGATAATATGTCAGAAGAGGGAGCCCTCCAAGGACTTCCGACTATTCAAAAAGGCCTGAAAATCGAATTAGAAGCCGATTATCAAAAGCAAGGAAATGAGAGCGATTATCTCAAGTCTAGATTATGGTTGGCTACCGATAGAATCTTCCAATATGTTAATAGCTGATAATCTCATACTAGGTGGCTAGGATTTCTTCTCATGAATGTTGGCGAATTGGGAAATTTTATCTCCTACGCTTTTGCACCGGCCTCCGTAGTAGCCCCTCTTGGGACTGTAAGCTGCACTCACTAGCCTTTGAAGCACGTCTTAATTCTGAATCCCGAATCCTAGTTCGCTCTCATTGCCAACTGCTTTTTTGCACCCGTCTTGCTTGGCGAATATTTTCGTAAGGTATGATCCGTTTGAATTTCTTCCAAGAGTACAAGAAAGTGACAGTGCCGCAGCTCGACCTTATAGGCGTCATAATCGCTATAATTGGGGCGGTAACGGTTGTCCTGGCTTCTGATGCGTCGGACACTCGTCTAGGTCCCGATGAGCTTCTTCAAGCGATTTCGCAGACACCATTCACTGTCTATTCTTCTATATACATCGCAGGCGCCTTTCTGTTAGCAACCCTTTCCGAGGGAAGTATCGGGAGAACATGGGTTTTTGTTGACATCGGCCTTTGTGCCTTATTTGGTTTGCTCTACTGCTGAATACAATTTTATTTATTAATACTACATTTTAGGTGGGTTTACGGTCCTTTCGACCAAGGCTTTGTCGACCTTACTCACCTTGGAGTATATCGATATCTTCACGAAGTGGATTACATATCCTCTCATTGCGGTATGTTCCATTACCAAGCTACAAAAGGTATCGCATGCCCAATGTTTATTAGGTACTTGTCCTCACTGGGGTTGGCCAAATCCGTTACTTGAACCGGGCGCTGATGCGATTCGACAGCAAAGTGAGGATCATTAAGGTTTCCCCTTACCACGCCTGACAATACATTCGTATACAGGTCGTGATACCCGTACAGTTTGTCTTATTCACTTTATCGGCCATCATTGGGTCCGCGATACTTTATGGTGACTTTCAGAAGGCGAGATTCCACGAAGTTATCACTTTCTTTTATGGATGTGCTACCACATTTGCTGGTGTATTTATAATTGCTTGGGCACCTAACCAGTCAGAGAGTGAGCCAGATCACGCCGGTGAATCCGGGGACGAGACCAGCGATCCTAGGCAAACATCTCCTGGGAGTCCTAGGCATGGGTCGGGCACCATTGGAAGACGAAAATGGACCATTCCCGTTCCCCCCGGTGAAGCGACGGGTCTCAACGATAATACACCCACACCCAGACGCAAGCGAAGTGGTCTTAGCATGATTACAATGTCGCCAGCTCAGGTGTCATATTTGATTCGACTTGTGGTTCAGTTTTTTAATCTCACTTTTTTTTTCAGCACCTTTTGCTAGTGCATACCCCCCCACGTGAAATTCCAACTCGTCAGCACAACGATGAAGACGCGGATATCGAGAGGGGTGCCCAGACATCAGACTCTTATCGACGGCGGACGACGAGTTGGTATGGGTATGAAGGTAATGGGGAGAGAAGCGGAGGTGGCACACGTGAGAGCAGTATCGTTGGGAGACTACGGAACGGCAGTGTAAGAGTGAGGAGCCTAGATGGGCAACAAAACAATTCAATTCGATGATCTAGTAGCTTCTGTCGATGTTGAATATTCATCTATTCATGTACATAGCTCATTATTTTGCTGTACACCAACCAGGAGAGTTGAGAAGGTCTGCTCGAGCACCCGTCTAACGTTGGATCCGTTATACGCTCAATGTCATCAACTCGAGCTCGTCTCATTAGTACCATTCTTCTACGTCCGCGGGATGCATGGCATACTACAGTTCTAACTAGCCAACTGTACCTGATTTCCTCATAGTACTACTGGATCACTGGAAGGTGCTTGCAGAAGCTCGCAGATCAGACGCGCTTCCCGAGTTTTTCTTCAGCATGAATCCATGACAATGACATACATCGAAACGCACTCTATTGGTATGTGGACGCCGTTCAAACTTCGGAAATTCATTCTGAAGACCTTTCTTAAGCCGTCTAACCCCTCATCATACCAGTTTTTTTTTTTTTTTTTTTTTTTAGGAAACATGATCATTTATTTGGCCTGTCGTGGTTCCGCGGCTGGGTGCTGTCATAAAAAGCTACATCGTTCATGGCGCCGCCGCCGCGTGCTATTTATTTCCACCAATTCTTTATCATTTCTCCTGGTTGTACGAATCTTCGTCTATCATTTTTACCCCGGAGCCAAAGCTTCCGTATCGAAACTCAATGCCCTGATCGCAAGCCATCGCGGGTTACTCGAATCTTCCCTGTGAATTTCCTTGGAACTGTCAAACCTGTCAATTTTTTGTCTAGACGCGAACCCGCACTATAACTTCTGGGATATGTAGGAGGTACATCTAATCGTTCCGTATATGCTCCCATGAACCATCCGGCTTTAGTTGTTGGGCTTTTGCTTCTCGTCGTATGTTTGGGTCTTGTACTGGCAATACGACAAATTTTTTATCATCCCCTGTCCAAATTCCCGGGTCCTCCGGTTGCTGCTCTTACACCACTCTATAAAACATACTATGAAGTTTTCAGAGGTGGCGAGTTACTCCGGAGAATTCAGGAGTTGCATAATATGCATGGTGAGTGGCCTCTAATAAATCTGTCCAATATGAACAAAGTAGTTTGTAGGTCCTGTCATACGGATTGCGCCAAATGAAGTATGTTTTTTTTGTTTTGTAGTCAGGTAACCCACCCCGATTAAGGGATTCTCTCAAAAGCTTCATTTCAATGACTATCGCGCATATTCCAAGATATATGGTGTCGGATCCGGTTTCACAAAAGAACCTGGGTTCTACAGCTGTTTTGGTGCTAGCAATTCGGCGTTTGGAGCTATCGATCCTAATGTATCCAAAGCAAAAAGAGGTGTTATGAATCCTTTTTTCTCTCGACATGCCACCCTCAAGCTAGAGACCATGATTCAAAATAAGGTTAGAAAAAACCTGGTGGACCTCAAAATATATTGTTAATGTTTAATATCTCACATAGGTCGATAAATTGGTGTCGCGACTTCGTGAAAGAAGCGATGCGCCATCAAATATGTTCCTTGCTTTTAGAAGCACCACGCTAGACATTATCACTGCGTACATGTTTGGGCATTGTATCGATGCTCTCGACTACCCAGACTTCTGCAACCCCCTGCTCTTAGACATCCAAGCAGCCTTGCCTATTTTATGGGTCATAAAAGCATTCCCTTGGTTGGTGCCTGGAATTGCACTCATTCCCGCTTGGTTGGGAGGAACGTTATACAATCAATACCGGGCTTTTGGGGCTATAAGGCAATACGTACTGCTTTGGCTAAATCATATTAAAAAGGAGGCAGAAACGTCTGATGAATTGCGCGGGTTTACTATATGTCACCGTCTGCTCCATCCCTCCGTCATTTATGACCTTCACTCGACTCAGCACCTACTCGATGAAGCACTATCCTTGCTCCAGGCGGGAAGCGATACTGTTGGCAACACATGCACCGTCGGAACCTTCTATGTGCTCAACGACAAACTTGTGCTCTCTACTCTCTTCGAAGAACTACAGTCAATATGGCCAGACCAAGACGAAACGGTTGAGCTTGCAACTCTACAGACCTTACCATACCTTGTAAGTCATCTCCTGCCATGCTCCTGTTCTAGGCTTATCCTTTCATAGACGGCCGTTATAAAAGAAGCACTGCGCCTTTCTCATGGATTCGTGACCCCGCTTCCTCGGGTCGTAGGGCCTTCGGGCGCAGAAATTGCTGAATGGCAGATTCCAGCCAAAGTATGTACTAATGCGTCCTTCACCAACATCAGGATAACTGACGCATCATTTAGACTATAGTTGGGATGAGCGTAACTTGCCTTCATTTGAATTCAACATTGTTTCCAAAACCGGAGAGGTTCACCCCGGATCGCTGGTTGGAACCCAGATCGCACGGACTCAACCAATACCTGGTTCCATTTTCGAAGGGACCCAGGATGTGTTTGGGTATAAAGTATGGTATACATTCATTGCACCAGAAAATTGGAATACTTATTCTGGTGTCATAGTATTGCATGGGCGGAGCTCTATCTCATTTTCGGTCATATCTTCAGAAGGATGGAGATGGAGATGGTTGGCACTAGGTGTGTCATTGATCTTTTTTATCATCGATCCTTTTGACCTGAATTGCATCAAAGTCTCGACGACTTCTGTAGATTCAAAGATTATCTTGTTCCCATTCACCAGGGAAAGCAATTACATATTCGTTCCAAGCAAGCCCTTCATTGAAGATTGTCTGTCACGTGTTTCAGAGTCGAACTCTCTTACCTTTACCAAAACGTTCTGTAGGGCGAGCAAGCCTAGACTCCGTCCGTACAGCATATTTGTAGCTCTCCGGATTGTCGAAAATATTATGGGTGTTTCGCAGGGACAAAGATGGATCGTCCGGTTATCGGGTAGATAGGACTCATTGATTCTTGTCTGGGTGGAAAGTGTTGCAACATTCGAAATTACCAAGAGTCCAGATAAAAAAATCGAATGCCAAAAATTACAGTGCGACATGTACAATATACAGCTAAGAAATGTACTATTTAACTGGAGACAGAACACAGGATCCGATTTCACTCACATATTATCAAGGAGAGGCTGGGGATCGTGCTAATGGTGTATCTACCCGATTTGCCAGTTTTGTTACTTGCTTTTGAAGGTCAGCTATCCTTGTACGACTGAATGAAAAAAAAAAGTGTCAGACAGAAGGTGGCCGAGTATCATGAACCACATACTCAAGATTAGATTGTTCCCCATACTCAAATGCTTGGGAGAGGCCCAGATTTTGATTGACTTCGGCCATCTTTTTGCCTTGCTGCTTTTCTTTTTCTACTAGTCTCTGAAGCACAGGCAACAAGCGTGCATGTTCTTTCTCAAGCTATAAAGACATATCGATAAATAGATACCAGAAGCGACAATCAAGGAACACATACCAATCGAGTCCGACAAACTAAAGAGTCCTCGTCATACCTGCCTCTTCCTAATACATCTTCCTTCATTCGCTTCAGTTCTTCAAACCACTTAGCTTCGTGTTGGCTCGGTTCCGGCGAAGCCTTTTCCATCAGACTCTGAAGTATACGATCTAGCCTTGCCAATAATAGTTTCTGCTTTCCTTGAACCTTAGCAAGCCTAATCTCAAGAGCAGCTCGTCCGGAAGCTTTGATTTTCTCCACAAGGAATTCTATTTCATGGCATTTCTTCGTCAACCTGGGTAATTCAAATTGTTGAAGGTACATCCGTCTCGTTATGACTTGACAAGCCACTATGACCTCGCGGCTTTGAGAAGTAATTTGGGCGACTGAGGCCCCAAGGAATCGTAATGTTTCAGGCGTCAAAGTGAGTTCTTTTGATCCAGATGGAAATAAAAGTTTCGGACTGGTAGAAAGATCCGAAAAACGACCAGTTAACGAAGGTGGCACGAAAGGCTCTGTACCCAAGATAGACACATGGGTTGAAGGACCATCAATGCTAGAAAGCCATTTACTCTTCTTCTCAGCGACGGAGTCGATGTCTTCACGGCGAAATGTTATACTTTCGGAAAGTGAGGGTTCCGAACGCAAATTCAAGGGGACAGAGATTATTCGCATCGCCGACGTCAGGATAAACATGCTATAGGTGAGATAAACATCATTAGGTATTGCAACAGCAACAACCGGACTTGAGGACCTGTCTATTTAGTAAGCAGTCTATTCAAAAGAAAGTTCAAAATAACTGGACTACCTTCGCTCCACAGAAAAAGTGTTCAAAATGGGTTGAACGTTGGTCATAACGGATCTCTGAAGCCCTGCTTTTAGCACAGACTCATTTTCGTCGTCTGTTCGTAGTGCGGACGTCAAGCTTTGGAGCACCGGTGCAACATCTAGGGCATGCACACCAAAAGCGTGATAAACATAGACCGTGTCATCATGCAGAGGATCTAGTAAGAAGGTGGGATGGTTGCTATGCAAAAGATCTAGCAGAGGGGTCGAGTTAGGCGGAACAATTGATAGGTCTTTTAGGGTCGACACAAGTCCAAAATCGATAGTTTCATAGACCGCAAGCATAGGCAAATCTGGGCCTGAAGACTATACTAGGGTAAGATCGCAGCCTAACCTGGAAGGCCAGATATGTCGCTTACCTGTTTGATATGCCATCTTGCTTCAACTTTCTCAACGTCAAGAAATAGATCCACTTTGCCATCTTGATATGCTACAAGGACGATTCCCAAACGTTCAGTATCCCTGCCGTCATCTTCGAGATCATCGTCATCTGTGCCAAACGCCAGATATGTGATATCTGTTGCATCACCACCGAAACTACCTTCAATCATTCTTGGAGCGGGTTGCAGCAAGAAAGGGCCTTGTCGTAATGGTTGAGGTTTGATGGTACTAGGGGGATGCATCAGAACGGATCTCGGAGCGGCAGGGAAAACCGTTCCAGGTGGGAGTTGTTTTATAAGAGCGGTCACATATTTTCGTTGGTAGTCGTACACTGCTGATAGATTTTTGGAAGCCGTCGACATTTCTTGAGTGAGATATTCCTGTTTGGCTGAAATAAAACATTCCAGAGAGTGGACATAAGTTGAGGGAATAGAGCTAGAATGTTCTATGAGAGGCATGGATGGAGGTCTAAAGATATGAACTTACGCATTTTGGGGCATATAAGGACATATTGAATAAATGTCACCCGACCTCATTACTGCATATATTGTAAGTGGACCCCAGTCGGCTCTGCCTTTTCCAAGGGTAAATGAAGCAACCTCTCGCTCGGAGTCGTCCTCAGCCATGAATGCCTTCGCCTTCTTTTCAGGTACAAACGACAGAGTTTGTTGAGGTTCTTCCGTGTCTGCTGATATATCATATTCTCTGATGTAGTATAAGGGAATTCAGCTGTAGCACACATATAAATTTACACGCACCTTAGTCTCCCATCCACTGTCATTACGAGCAAGGTTGAACCAGCTTCTCCCCAAGGATGCCAGTTAATTTTCGCAATTGTCGCTGAACTATTTGCTGCATGGTAGAATTGTCCTATTTGAACACACCTAAGGAGACCAAAGGTAAGAAAGATATCTGAAGAGCAGTGGAGGCGCATACTTGCAGTCTATGGCTTCTGGGATAAGTCTACTGTATCCTGCACGAGGTAGGACAATGACTGCGACTTGATGTGTTCCAGCAACTGCCAGTAGTTTTCCGCTTGGATTTAGAGATATTTGGAGTATCTCAAACTGGAGGTTTGGTGTATGCAGTGTCTGGAACAGATGGTAAGTTTTTAGGACTGAGGAACACTGTTGAATAACATACTTTGTAAGATTTCCGTGTACTTTTACTGAGTTTGAGGTCTCCGAAAGACGACATTCTGATCTCGTTACCCGCAGCAACAATAAGGTCTGCATCCTTGAGGATCATCGTTTGTCGTCTCCCCAAAGTAGAAGAACTAGCATCTGAAGGGTCAACATCTTTGGAATCACGAAAACTAAGAGTAGATAATTCCAAGAGATTCTGTTTGTTTTTATATGAGAGGGAGAATATGGGGTGATCTTGCAAAAGCCTGGACCAGTCCTCAGCGTCGGCCATTTGTCGCGGTCACCGTTCGAGAGAGCCGCTACTAGCGCCCTCATGACCGCGACTTTTCATTCCCACGCTGTACTGACGCGTTCAAATCTGCTTGCGCGTCCCATATTATTACTCTTATTTCAAACCATAAATCATGACCTCCATCGGAACAGGTTACGATCTATCAGCCAGCACATATTCACCAGATGGTCGTATTTTCCAGGTATATACTCTGCCCAGCTTCCCTGCCCCGATGTTCTAATATTCCTTATTCTAGGTGGAATATGCCAATAAAGCAGTAGAAAATTCTGGGTATGTGTATTTGGACATCTGATCGAGACCATTTTGATGCGGCTGCTCTCTAAAGCACGGCTATCGGACTCAAAGTCAAAGGAGGGGTTGTCCTAGCTGTTGAGAAACTTGTTCATTCAAAGCTTCTGGTACCAGAAGCCAATCGGAGAATTCAAACCATAGATCGACACATTGGATTGGTAGGCTCATCCACTGTGATTATGAATACTTCGGGTTTATGATGAAAACTTAGGCTACCGCAGGTCTACTTGCCGATGGTAGACACCTTTCAAACCGAGCCCGAGACGAAGCTTCCAATTACCGCGAAACATATAATTCCCCACCTCCCTTGAAAGTACGTAGTCTCTCTTCTTGTCTGTCAAACAACTTCTTAATATCGATAAAAGGCTGTTGCAGATCGATTGGGGCTTTACGTCCAAGCATACACGCTTTATTCCTCGGTTCGACCCTTCGGTATCAGCACAATATTAGGTGCAGTCGATGAAAATGGCCCTGCATTATTTGTAGTAGAGCCTAGTGGTGTGTTCTTTGTAAGTACATAATCAGTTGCCTTCCTGGCTTGAATTAATCATTTGGTAGGGATACAATGGTGCCGCAGTTGGGAAAGGACGACAACTAGCCAAAACGGAAATGGAGAAACTGAAGCTGTCAGAACTTTCCTTGAGGGAGGCAGTCGTGGAGGCTGCACGAATGTACGTGTAAATCCATCTCTTTTGTTGTGTCTTGCACTCAGATGACTAATTATAGCATTTATCTCGTCCACGATGACGCGAAGGAGAAAGAGTTTGAATTGGAGATGTCGTGGATCGGCTCAGAAAGCAACAATCTACATGTACATGTACCCAAAGACCTATTCGACGAGGCAGAGGCACAAGCGAAGGCTGCCCTGGAGAATTTCGAGTAGTCAATGGTTGACATGCAATTTATCCGTCTTTTCTTCCAAGGAACGCTATTATATTGAGGAAGATGCCCTAAGTCTATTACACAATCTGCTCTAGTTCTCGTGCGTATGCTAGGGACGCCGCAATCAAACGTTGCTTTGGAATCTCCATCTTTTCTTCGCCTTTGCGCTTGAACAGAACCTTGGCTCCAGTGAGATCTACTTGCCAATCTCGCTGGTGATAAGAACGTTATAAGCGATGACTTTAGGATTCCAATATATGTTTACCTGTTGTGCGAATTTCAAGAGGTCGGATTGATTCGTGAAAAACAACAATGTAGCAGCGTCTTTGAGGGGAAGGCTTTCATAGGCTGCTTCCTCACAACTCGCGATCTCATTTCTACGATCAAGTCAAACAAACGCCTTGTCGACTATACAAAATTGACATACCGGATAGTGCCCATCAAACTATCCACCAAGAATTTGTACTCTTCTGCAGGGGCTTCTGCCCTTGCATTCCAGACTTTACTGTAACTTCCCTCCATTAGCCATCTCTCCAGATTGACTGGATGTTTAATGAAAGGGTTTTCTGCAATAACATCCGCATCGAGAGTCTCCAGCGTTGTGTGGAAGTCGGCTATACGATTTTGTGTGAGCAGACGGATGAGATTGAGGCCTTGGATGGCGTATTCTCGTTTCGACGGAGGAAGGGATTCACTTTCAAAACATGTGAATGATTGACACTTGATATTTGTTTGTAAATAACAGACCTATAATCCGTGTAGAATGTCTGTAGTTGAGAAAAATACCTATCGAATGAGGGAACGTCGCGGCTTCGGATGCTGCAGAATGCTCCGATTTCAAGGATGTCGCCTGAAATTCTCGGAATAAGTAAAGAACCATAGTTCAGCTGAGCTAGGTACGAACGTGCGACGACAAGGTCCCCAAGATTTACGTCGCCTTGAGGGAGAAGTAAGCCAGCCTCTATGAGTCCGAGCTTAAGAGAATGAGCACAAATGGACAAGACAAATAAGCAAAGAAGACACCTTTAGTTTCGATAGTAGGACTGCACATTTCTTGAGGTCTGAAGGTTTTGAAAGGAAGGAACGGCCGAGTTCTTCGTAGAGGGTCTTGAGTTGTGAAGCCATAGTCTGAGGCGTGTGGTGATGTACAAAGAAGGACGCGTGTATAATCAAATTCAGACGCGTCAGCTCTGTTCACTTTCCACCACAAACTTATCATGGATCACATCGATATGAACCGTCTCAAAACTGGAGAGGTTGACCTCGGCGTATGTAAATATGATATCGTCGTAATCCAACGCTAATAGGTTCCAAAAAGACCTCAATCATGGCCGTTCAATTTAATGGAGGAGTGGTTATTGGTGCTGACAGTCGTACGACGACAGGAAGCTACATAGTATGAAAAGTAGCTCTTTGGTTTTCCATTACACTCATTCTTCTTCTAGGCGAATCGTGTTACAGATAAACTAACACATGTCCATGATCGTATCTACTGCTGTCGGTCTGGTTCGGCAGCGGATACACAAGCCGTCGCAGATATTGTACACTACTATCTGCAGATGTATAAGTATGTCGATGTGTCTTTTATTGAAAAAACTCTTTGATAATTCTATCCTTTTCTCAAGTCAAACTGCAGGCAAGCCGCCTTCGGTACATACCGCTGCTGCCCTCTTCCAGAAACTCTGCTACGAGAATAAGGGCGCCCTTAGTGCTAGTATAATTGTTGCTGGGTGGGATGCGACTACTGGCCCAAGTGTCTTCACTATCCCGCTTGGTGGTGGTTTATTTCGCCAGCCATGGGCTATTGGAGGTAACAGCAGAGATTATCCATTGATTTGAAGAAAAATGCTGAGAATGTTGGATGATCCAGGTTCTGGATCAACATACGTTTATGGATACTGTGATGCAACGTTCAAGGAGGGTTGGGGACGCGATGAGACTGTAGAGTTTGTCAAAAACAGTGGGGTTTTCCTCCGTCGCTCTATATCCGAAGGTTTAACTGATATGCTCCCTCGTGTAGCTCTCGCACTCGCAATGTCTCGAGATGGTTCTTCTGGCGGTGTAATTCGTATGTGCGTTATCACGGAAGACGGAGTAGAGAGACTGTTTGTTCCAGGCAATGAGTTGCCAAAATTCTGGGAAGGGCTTGAAGTATTGGGAGCTGCAAAGAAATATAAAGGAGAGCCCGAGGTAATCCCAATGGCCATTGAAGTGTAACGATATTCCTCATCTGTTCAATTTGTTACATTGATGATATACTATCATGAAATTGAGCTACTTTTCAGAAGTTGTTATTAATATACCAAACTATCCTTCAACAAGAATGTTGCCAACCTTCCCCTTCGAACATCCTAAGCCTCCAAAGTGCACGAGCAACGCCAGCAACATCCCCACGCATCCCTGTGTTTTCGTCCGAGCACAACAAGAACGCATGACTAGCTTTGGATGATTCCACTCCTTCGTTACTTGGAGATGAAGCGCTAGCGCCCCGCAGCCGTTTCTTCATGAGACGCTCTGAGACTAGAATGCGCACCAGAACGGAATACAATGCCGAGCGTTGGGAACGGTTGGGAAAGGCGGTAGCACCATGGTACAGCGGTACCACTGGGCTTGACACTAATTGTGAAACCAGTCCATTCTCCACCTTTTGTGAGGCAGGCATCAAGACGGATAAAGGTCTTGTGGCCGGCTTTGTACGATTATCGACCTCAGTGGGGGCAACTGACATAGACCCTTCTGGTCGACTCCGAGTGACAATATCCTTGTTCACTGGAGGCACAATCAAGACCGCTAGAGCGTTCTGATACGGAATGAAACCAGAAGACCTCATCAATCCCCACTCAGCGCGAGTTAATCGGCGGAGAATGACATTTGAAAGAACCTTTGGTTGCTTGAGATTTTTTACTCTATATTCCAGCCTCTCTGCAAGCAGTTCAAAGTCCTGCAACACGCGCAGACGCAAAAGGTGGGCAATGTAATCAGGAAGACGGGGTGAATACGTCACATGTGGGGAGATGCGCTTGAAGCTGCCCTTTTGGAGCTTTAACACGGCTTCTCGCCAGCATAAAATGTAGCTCGCCCTACCTGCTTTGCGATGAGTGTATTTGGAATGCAAAAGGCCATCGGGAGCGAGTAGTCCTTGAGGTCCAGGTGCTTTACTTCCGCTTGGAAGGCGAGAAGTGGGAACACGCATGGCGGCCAGGCGTATAAGAAAATCTATAGTTGGTATAATGTTAAGGAACGAATAAATATGATTGTCAAAATTTTCACCTGAAGGGAGGGCACGGTTTGTCACGATACATTGGCGCAATGGAGAGGCCAGCATTCGAACTGAAGATGGGGCTTGAATGAAGTTGTCCAAAAAAGAAACTGGCACGCACGATATGGGTTTGACCACCATTGAAATTCATCGGATGTCATTTCACGAGGATTATCGATTTGGCTAGAATTCCATAAGGACGGAGGTGTGGTGACTGGAGGCAAGGTCTTGTGCCGTTTGTAATTCCATGAGCTGGTGATAGGATTTGTGGCTTCTAAGAGGATAGAAGTTGGATGGTCTGCGGGGTGAAATGAGGGAATTGGGGGAAGAGGACGGTAGAGTGACTTTCTACGTTTGCGCTTAGGAAATGGAAAGAACGTTGGGTGACCTGCTTGTTTCTCGATTTGTGCATTGAGACGTGGTAGAATACGCGGCATAAAGCCAATTTTCCCCTTTTGTAGTGTGTCGTTCCTCCTACCTAGTCTGTCTAATTACCTACCATGTCCACATTCACAAAGAATTTATGGCGCAAATCGAACAAGTCAAAAGACTCTGGCAAACTGGTGACAATAGCAGTCATTGGCTGCGGCCAACGAGGAAAGGTATGATCAAGGAGACTATTTCCCTCATCTTATCACCAATATAATCTACACAGGCTTACTCGAAATACGCCCTTGATTGTCCGGATCGTTGCAAGATCGTTGCCATTGCTGAACCTCGTCCAAAAACTCAGCAGCATTTCGCCACTTTGCACAATGTCGACAAAACCCTTGTATTCAAAACCTGGCAGGAACTTCACACAGCATCTGCAGAAACGATCAGTACCATTGGAAAACCTCTAGCAGACGCCGTACTCGTCGCAGTCCAGGATCATCTCCATGCTGAAATTGTTGACGCCTTCGCAAGTCAAGGTTATCATATCCTTTGTGAGAAACCGATGGCTACCAGCTTGGGAGATTGTATCAAGATAGAGAATGCAATCAAGAAGGCTGGCACAATATTTGGAATGGGCCATGGTCTGCTTAACTCTTATCCTATCTCCTAGGACAGCATTGGCTTACTCTAGGTATTTAGTGATGCGTTACTCTCCCTATAGCAAAGAAATTACCGAAATCGTTCGTTCTGGCGTTTTGGGTGAATTGGTGAACGCTATTCAGATAGAACCCGTCGGTTATTATCATTTCGCCCATTCATACGTGCGAGGAAACTGGTCCAGCGAAAAGACGAGCTCGTTTTCGTTGATGACCAAAAGTTGCCAGTAAAGCGTCAATTATTTTCTCCTCCATTGGACATCAATTCATTCCTTCCAACAGCGACATTGACATACTCTGTCATTGGTTTTATCCAGCAACACCGGTGAAAGTTTCCTCGTTTGGTTCGCTAAATCACTTCCGTAAATCTGCGAAACCAGCAGCCGCAGGCAATGCGACACGCTGCTTGGAATGTCCTATGGAAAAGGACTGTCCGTATAGTGCAAAGAAAGGTCAGCGGAACTTCTCGTAGACAATGACATAGATGATCCTTCAATTTTTTCCCACGATATAGTCTATCTTGACCCCGTCTCCCACGGAAACACTGACTGGCCGGTTGAGACTATAGTTGATGGTCTACCAGACATTGAAAATGTCACAGAAGCCCTCAAGAACGGACCATACGGCATGTGCGTGTATGAAAGTGCAAACGATGTTTGTGACAATCAAGTTGTCAATTTGGAATTCTCAAATGGCTCCACCGCATCTTTAACTATGGTTGCCTTTACTTCCGCTATATGCGAACGGCAAACGCGATTGCATTTCAGCCATGGAGAGATAATCGGAGATATGCATACATTCACCGTGTCAGACTTTCGGAAAAGGACAACGAAGGTGCATCGGCCACTGAGCGAAGGTGGCGGTCATGGTGGCGGCGATCGGGGACTCATATCATCATTCGTGGAGGCTGTCAGGACAGGACGACAGGAAATCCTGGGAACAGACGTTGGAGAAGTTCTGAAAAGCCATTTGACAGTTTTTGCTGCGGAGGCCAGTCGAAAGAACGGCGTGGTTATGGACTGTTCAGTGTTTGAGGAGGAGGCAAGGCGGTCGGCCAAGGAATAGCGAACGAAAAGCACAGCGCGTCATCTATAAGATCAATGTGAGCTCGGAATCTATCACTTTCAACTTCCTACTATGTTACATACTTCTTGAGGACCCTGCGTATTGCTTGTTTACATTGTTTGATTGATTTGTAGCCTTCAATGTGGTTAGCCCACATTTTGAAAAATATTGGTGCTCGCTCCAACGGTTGTTCGCATCCCTTCTGATGACTCAAAGACCAACTGCTTGTGACTCTGTCAGAAAATTATCCCGAACGTCCTGCGTCCGCAGTGATACATATACGGAGGGCAAGCATCCGGGGTACTTGTGACAGCACTGCGCGGCCCACAGTGCCCAGAAATTTCTTAGTGTTCCCCTAATCCAACGTTGTTCGCATTCCCTCTCATGACTCAAAGACTGACAAGTCCGCTCTGACCGAATTTTCTCAGGGTACACCATCCTGAACGTCATGCGTCCGCAGTGATAGGGACAAGGATCCGGGGTACCTGTGACAGCACTGCGCGGCCCGCACATATATATACTTAGAAGATCAGTGCAAGCTCCTGCATAACTTCGCTCATCAACATCATCGCGGTCATGTCTTTGCAAACACCCACCTCCGAAAAATATCTTGAGCTCTCAGACGGACGGACGCTCGTATACGCTGAATCCGGCAATAGCTCAAGCTCCATTCTTGTCTTATTTTTTCACGGCATGTTTGGTGTCGGAGTCGCATCGAACACCTCCAAAGTATTATTGGAAAAAGATTTACACTATATTGCTCCAACTCTTCCAGGATGGGGCGCATCATCTGCACGTAACAAAGACAAACCGTATTCCGTCGGGATCGCATCGGACATCACAGCTTTGATAGACCACCTTCACCCACACGATTTGAATCTCAAGATATACATCGCCGGCGGTTCCTATGGAACAGTCCCAGCTCAGATGCTATATGGAGCGCCATTCGACGTTTTCCCTTACGGCCGCTACCTTGCAGGATGCATGTTGATGGCACCATTTTCGCCTCCACGTTTTCATACAGACTATACGAAAACCATGACCATGGCCAATTACATTTCTATCGGTCCTCCTTCTCAATACATTCCCTTCAAACTTGTCCCTCGCCTCGTGGCCTTGATGGTACATCAAAAAGTGAAGACACTGGAAAGCGCCGAACAGTTCATCCGCAGTCATCTATTCGACCAGATGAAAGAAGAAGAAAGTGTCGCCTTCAAAAACTGGAAAGAGGACAACGGCCAAGCGGATGGGCAAGTAGAGCGAAGGTTTGCCGAAAATATGATGACGAGCGTGCAATACACATGGGAAGGTTGCATGGAAGTCGCAGATGTGCTTCATGGAGATTGGGGTTTTAATCCAGCTGAACTTGATGAAGAGCATAACAAGCGACCAATCCTTCTGGTATCGGCTGATGGGGATATTATGGCACCTGACGCGAATGCAAAATGGCTCGCAGCAACCTACAAGAACGCTCGATATCGATCGATCTCTGGAGGTCATCTCGCCAGCATGTATCATATGAACGATCTTTGGAGACAGTTTCTGGAGTTATAACGCAAGGTTATGGTGCGTAGTGAAAACAGACATGCTACCTCATGCACGGCTTGTCGCCTTTCATCCCCGTGAAACAGCGGGGCCATGGTTTTCAGTTTCTTATTTACAAATCGATACGAAAGAATGTGTACTATACTATATAGCTTAGCAAGGAATATTTATGTATAAATCTAGCATTTGTGATCAATCTTGGAGATCTAGCTCTCGTCGAATGATCTCCCTGACCTCGCGTAAACCACCACCCTCCCTTTTGACTCTTCGGGGACTTCTTGTCACAAGTTCTTGAGCACTTTCTTCTTTTCCTTTTAAACGCCCAGGACTAAAGGACACTTTAGCTTTATTTTTTATTGGAGTACTTTCTGTAGTTATAGCAATAGACGCAGCGTTGGAAGCTGGCATCTCAATCCATTCTTTTCCGGATATATGAAACTTTTTGACAAAAAATGGACAGAGCTTGATCAACATCGATATCGACTCGTTTGCTTCCGCTGTAGAGACGGGTACTGGAGACGATTTGACGATGGCTGCAATGACATCAGTTATAGGTAAGGCACGTCGCTTTCTACCAGGCGTTGAAGATGTCCCAGTCGTAGGATTCGAGAAAAGCCTGTAGGTTTTTAAAAGATTAAGATAGATCTGAAGAGAGATGAGACTTACATCCAGATACTTTCTGCAACACCTCCCAAGCGCCCAAGTAAGCATCGTCGCCTCATTTCATCCTGGCTCATCTTTAACATTTGATCTCGGGTCATCGAAGGTGTCATTGCATCAGGTCGAGGAGCTTTGGTGGGAGACATTGACAAGGAACGCTGACGCACCCGCTCATACAAAGCGTGCCTACGTGAAGTCGAAGGGGTCGTTCCAGGCGTATCTGTGCTGGATCCAGTCTGATGCTTGGGAGTAGAAGGGACTGAAGAAGCTGTGAGAGGAGATGCAATTGAAGATGACGGAGTTTGAGGGCGGTCTGTAGTTAGAGACTTGTTTGGCAGATCACGACGTGAGGGTGTTTGGGGAAACAAAATTGAACTCTTCTTGAATGGTGATTTGGAAGCCAACGGCGTGGTCGTCAATGGTATAGCAAATTCACGATCTGACTTCTTGGTTGGAGATCGAGAAGGAGAAGATGGTGGAGCAGGAAATTTGATAGAAGATACGGCGGAAGGAGAACAAGAAGCAAGAGTTCGAGTTAAAGCTGAGACTTTGGGACCAGAAAGCTCTGGCAAATCAGCGAGTGGAATATTTGGGACAGAAGGGATATCACGATGAAGCTACATTGTCCGGAAGTTAGAAAGTAAATCGGAGAGTTATAACGGTACTTACTGTTATCCAACGCTCGAGTTTGTTACGAAACTCTGAGCGACGCTTTCCAGCTGTGGCCGTCCAACGTGCCACCGCAGCCATGCCTCCTCCCATATCTTTATCGATATCCATCTCAACTTCAATACCAATTCCATATGCAGGAACCCGTTTACGATCGACTCGAGAATAATGGGTGGCTGAGCTAAGAATAAGCCCCATAGAGCCGCGCGTCCATTCCACGGGCGGTGGATTGGACACTGAAGATTCCAGGAAAGGGTTGTCTTCTTCCTCGGATTTCACTTTAGTATCAGTGCCAGCTATAGAATTGCCATCCCATTCCCATATCCAGCAGAGTCGTTTTAAATCATCTATATCAAAAGATGTCCCAAAACCAGCATAGGTTGTGAGAGACATATGATCCAGTACATTTCGAACGAGGCCCGAGTCTGATGTAGGGGATATAGCACACGTGGCAAGTGCATGAGAGAGAGCATGATGTAAGGCAGTTTGAATATTGTAAAGGCGCGTCAGATCTGGGGGCAGTGGTTGTTTTGAGGACGGCCCTGGGCGTGAGGTGGAAGTTGGCGGAGTAGGCGGCCTATATTTCCAAAACAAAAAAGAGAAGTCAGTGAACTACTATTTTTCCTAGGTAAATCAACCAACGCAGTCCTCAGTTTCTTCGGGGAAAGAATGTTGGCGTCATCCAACTCTGGTGGACATCGTTTCTTTTTAGGAGAGACTTGCAGGGAAGTATACAAGGTGGACATCGAGAGGTAGAGGGTGTGTCGCTGTAGAAGGTGAACTCGGGCCACCGTGACTGTCAAATGTCACCATCGACGCGTCGAGACGCGTTTGTGACTATCACACCTTCAGACGCGGCCTTGCGGCTTGGGACTTGAGTTGATCGAGTTTAAATCATCCAATGAAAGCGAGTAAAGGTGTGTCTCGTACATGCAAGCTACGGCAGATGATCATAATCATCCTGACGATTCGTCTATTGATAGTTTCGTCCTGGTTGACGAGCTCAGTTCCAATTCATTTCTGAGACATGCTTGTGGCACGGGAAAAAAAGAAACAGAGAAAGAACTTTGGGAGACTTTGTCACTGCAGACAAGTTCAGCCAGCCGAAGAGACCCCTTGAAGGCTTACCGTGACTATCAAACACCATCGACGCGTTTGTGGCTACACCATGACTTGTTTCCGATTGCCACTTTGATATTTGATGAAATGCTGCCTCATTTCGTCGCCTTTCTGTAATGGCTGACCTGGGTGTCAAACATGCACTTCACCCTACATGAGGCGTCTTTGGTAAGGGTTCAGAAACTTAATTGCAAACAAGGGAGTTTTTGCAGTAAATTGCCTTAATGGACGATTTATAGGGTCATCATTGGGTAAACCAAGACATGTGTTCAAAGCATGGACGTTTCTGGTCCGATCCACACGCAACTGTGGTGTGCTATCACCATCGAAGAGCTTTAAAAGTGGACTACTCTTGACTTGTAGTCTCCTAACATCTCCGATACAAACATCCTCTCAATATCGATATCTCGTCCCGCAATGTTTTACGAAAGCCAAGTTGAAATACCACCACCTGTGCGGGAACCATCTCCTCCGTCACATAATCGAGTGTCAGTCCTCGTAGTGCCTCCTTGAGATAGTTACGCATGCTGACGAAATTATGGCTTCATAGCGGCATGTATTTTGAACAATTAAGAGGTATGATAGATACACTGTCAATTCATTGGGCCTGGTCTAATGTGTACATAGGCGAGATTATTACCATCATGGAATCCGATACTGTCTCTCGTGAGACGATCCGAAGGCTTGAGACTGACCTTGAGGTTTATAAACGAGCATATGCCGACCTCGATGCAGAGCGACGACGTTTCGAAATGCTTAAACTAGAGGCCGATAAGCAGAAAGAAGATTTAGAAAACCAACTAAAGGTGACTTTGGTTTCATCGTGCGCTTGAGTTTGAGTTAATAAATGCCAGGGCCATCGAATCATTGCACTTTTGGATGGGGATGGCGCTATCTTCAACCCTCAGATCATATCTCAGGGCCAGCCTGGTGGACACTGTGCAGCGCAGAAGCTCTCTGACACCATTATCCAGCACCTTACGTCGACGATTGGGGCAAATCATTATCAACTCTGGGTTTATATTTTCTTAAATAAGCGCGGGCTCTTGGATACATTTGGGCGTGTGGGGCTTTTGTCAGCTAAAGCCAAATTCGAGGAGTTCATCCTTGGCTTCAATCAGGCTGCGGAGCGGTTTATCATGGTTGATGTCGGAAGCGCAAAGGAAGCCGCCGATGCCAAAATTAAAGGCGAGCGCCGCCGTTTGTCGTTATTAATAACAACGTTCAACTCAACTCTCCACAGCCTTGTTGGAAGATGAGATTAAACTTCCCCAGACCAAAAAGATAATCTTCGGAGGTACGAATGATCACATCTTTTGTTCGAACTTTTTCTTAAAAAAAGATCTAAGCCATACCTTTGAGCAGGTTGCCACGATAATGGCTATGCTACGACTCTCCGATCCCAAATAACAGCTGGTTTTAAACAAAAATTAATTCTTTTACGAGGCTATGCTGACATGGCAGCGGCAATTAATGAACTCGAGCTTCCTTCCTTCCATATCCCCGACCTTTTCCTACCCCAAAAACTGGGCATCATCCTTTCTCCAAAACAGAACAACCTAACTTTGGCCCCACTGCCAACTGCCATTCCCACCCCACCATGGGCCGAGGACTCGAATCCCTATGTGCATGAATCAGGCCTCGATACTTTACCATTTGCCTCAGTCGAACCTGAAATGATAATTCCCAAGCAACATTCACCTCATTCGAGTTACTCATCTGCAGTACAAGCCCCACCTAAGCGAGCTGGTACTCCTGAGTTAGATTCCGGCGGAAGTACTGTCTCAACTGATGAGAGCGAGGAAAGCGTAGCCCTTCGACGTTCTCCCACGATCTCGAAATCAAGACTAGTTAATCCAAACGCCGTAAGTTGAGCTTCTGAACTCGGATTGTTTACCAGCTGATACTCGGATTGGAATAATTAGCCTCTTTCGAAGCGTATGTGCCATGTCACAACCATCTGGTGGATGATCTGACAAAAAAGTATCAAACTCTAGAAAATCCGCCTCCATGCACTCTTTTCTACCTGTCGAACTGCAAACATGGTGCTGATTGCAAATATGGCCACAACTATCTGCTACAGCCAGAGCATTTCGTTGAGATTCGTCTGAGTGCGAAGAAGTCGCCATGCCCGTCTAAGAATAAAGGTGAGGTCTACAGGGTTTTTAGAACTGATGAAATTAATGGCTATCTATAGGAGAAGTGTGTGCATGGGGTGACGACTGCTGCTATGGACATAACTGCCCTCTGACGACGAAATGCCACTTCTTGAAGCAAGGGCGTTGTAAGTTTGTTGGAGGTAAAAATGCATGCTTTTGTGATTGTTCAAAGGGAGTGACTGAGATATGTGATTTATTATTTTTTTAGCTGATATGCACAAAGAGGTTGATAGAAGGTGATCGGGGTTGCCGCGGAGTTTCGGCGGACAGGAAAAGATTATAAAGTTTTTTTTTACGAAAAAAAGAGTCACCGTGTATATTATCTATCTGTTTATATGCGTGTAATGCATATAAACTCTCAAAAAAGTGTTTCAAAACTGATCTGTGGTCTGGGCGCTCGTATGACTGACTTGTGATCACGACACGGAACTGTCAGCGCTTCATTCAACATGCAATGCCGTCAGAAAAGACGACTAGTATATATTGGATTTCGTGAGAGAAGCCCCCCTTTCAACAAATCGCCCTCTTATTGCCCTGGAACTTCCATTTTCGATTCATCCCTTCCTCGTCAGGAAAAAGATCCCGGAGAAGGAGTCGTCCTTGGAAGACTATGATTTAAAGGCACCTCTCCTTCACTAATTCTTTCTTCATTCCCTCCCCCCCACCCCCCACACTATCCATCTCCCTGTATCAGTTCGCAAACCTACCATGGCCACCCAACCTCTGGGTGAGGCAAATGAACAACTTTGGTCAGTGGTTCAACGTACCATTCCTCCCTTCAAGTTGGTTGTCTTATTTCAAAAACAGGGACGAGACCTTATCCCGCCTTCTAAGTACTACCCACTTGACTCTTTTTTTCGAGTCATATCTCACCTGCATATGTCCAGATCTCTCTTCAGCGACCGTCAGGCGTAACACTGACCTCGAAAACCGAGTGGCTGAGCTTGAAGTTGAACTTTCAGTTTGGAAACAAGCACATTCTGTCGCTCTTGAGGCGTCCGAGCGTGAAGTCAAAGCACATAATGTGCAAATTGCTGCCCTTAATCGGCAGATATCTAACTTAGATTGCTTCAAAACAGTGCGTTTTTCTGCCCTCCCGTGCCTCCAGAACCGTACTACTACAATACTACCACCAACACAGAATCAAAATCCTCTCATTCTTTGTATCATAAATGGAGACGAGCTTGTTTTTAATCGCGAGCTTCTCAACCAAGGCTACCAAGGCGGGAGGACGGCGGCTCAACAACTAACACAGGCAATTGCTGAACATTTATCAAAAGAAGAAACCCAGGTCTATGGCCGGCTTTCATTTTGGATTACAATCTATCTTACTAAAAGTGAATTGGCGGAAGATCTTTCTGGAAACAATACATGCTCCCCAGAGCAGTTTCAAGCATTTCTAGCGGTATTATGTTTCCTCGAACCTTTTGACTCTTCTGACACAAACTCAACTCCACTTAACCCGGCTAAACAGGGATTCAGTGAAGCATCACCCCGCTTTTCTACCGTGGATGTTGGATATAGCAAGGAGGCCGTGGAAGCAAAGATTAAGGGTAAGCGCCTATCGAATTCCGACAAGGACGCAATGAATAACAGTCTATAATAAAGAATACCTTCAAACATTCACTCGCTTCCCTCAAACTCTGCGCGTCTTCTTTGGAGGTAAGGTTGAGTGATCGTGTTAAATCGACTCTCAACACAATCATTGTTGCAGGTTACGACGTCATAGCTTATATGTCAACCTTTAGCGCCCTTGAGAAGGATCAAATACTTGGCAAACTCGTTCTCCTCTACTCAACCCATGATAATATATCCGTCGATAACCCCGGCATGTACTCTTTACCTCGGCTAGTCCTTAATAGGCTCTTTCTGTCGGAAAAGGTCCCCCATGTGGTCAAAAAATTAGCACCTTTGGCAACTGGTCCATTCAACTCTGTAACATCCAATGGTGGTCTAATAAGCCCTCAGTCACCTGCTCGATCTGTTGGACGCCCAATCGATCCGTCTCTGGTAAGTTTACTTCTATTCCGTCTTGCTCTCCATGTAACAACTTACTCTTTTGTTATAGCCTCTGCACAAACGTACGTTTCTTTAAACTACCTCAACACGCAGCTGATCAGTAAGACGCAGAAAACCCCCCGCCATGTAATGAACACTATCTAATGGCCTGTTCAAAAGGAGTGAGCTTCGTTCGTTTCCATCAGCATAATTACCCTAATCATTTTGGACAAGGCTGGCATCTGCAAGTATTCACACGACTACATTCTCACTCCCGAACAGCTCGTTTCGTTGGCAAATAACGCGAAGAAAGCTCCTTGCAATTGGCTCAAAAATGGTGTGCCTTCTTATTTGACTCTCGACCCCTTTCTAATACATCAAAACCTTTCATAGGCGTGCAATGTCCGTATGGTGATCAATGCTGTTGGGGACATATATGCCCCAATGGTCCAAAATGCTTTCACCTGAGTAAGGGTAAATGTTGGTTTAAAGGAGGTGTGTTTTGAGTGGAAAATTAACTTCGCTATGTTCACGATCCCCTTCTGCAGAGGCCATGCATCCTGAACTTTCTTCTTGAACGCCTTAAAAATATCGAGGGATTGCTCTTGACCCATATCCCGCGAATCCACTTATGCAAATCGGCCGCTTGAATATATTCTAATTTTTTTTTCACCTACAGCGTTATCATCGTTAGGAATGGTCGGAGCTGGATGGAGATCTATTTGACCTAAGTGTATGATTGATTCCCAATTTTCTAACTTCATGGTGTAATTACTTGATTTGTATTGTCGTTTAAACAATTTGCTTTCGTTAATGTTGTTTCGGCAAAAGGCGTGTGTGCGTGAGAAATCGATCTCATTTGATCGACAATATACTTAAGAGGCTCTTGGACTGCAACCTTTATATCAACTCAGCATGTCCGCTGTGAGTATAAACACACTGTGGATTACCTGGAATTTGAAGATTCATCTGTCATATAACCCAACAGAACGATGACCAAGAGGATCTCAAACCTACCACCACCCCAGGTGATCATCTTGACATCCTTTGTTACCATGATTTCACCTGATGTATCTATCCATAGGGTATAAACCGAGTGCCGCTAAATCTGCTGCTGAATACGCTCAACTTGACGCAGAAGATGAAAGTTTGGCGCGTTGGAAAGCCTCTCTAGGCATCGTTCCAGGGACAGGAGGACCTTCTGCCAGTGGTCCTAAAGTAAGTGACACACAACCGCGTCTTGTTGAGAGATCGTACTCATCGTTTTATTGCAGGTCACTGTCCTCACACTTGAACTGGATTCCCCAACGTTACCGGCTGGAAAAACAATCGTGTTTGATCTAAGGGACACTGCCAGACTAGCCGATACTAAGAAGAATCCTATCTTGATCAAAGAAGGCGTTGAATACAAGTAAGAGTCAAATATTTAATAGGGATTCAAACAGCTCAACGATTCTTCAAGTGTTCGTATCAAGTTCAAGGTCAACCATTCGATCATTTCCGTAAGCACTCTACATCTCAGCTATTGACCATTGGGTAAAACTGACGTACTCCCCTCATGTAGGGTGTTCGATACATGCAAGTGGTCAAAAGAGCAGGGATCAGAGGCGAATTTCTTTATTTTATATTTGAACAACAAGTGCTGATGAGTTAATCTAGTTGACAAGCTCGAACAAATGTTGGGCTCGTACGGTCCGTCTACCGGTGAACCCTACATCAAGAACTTTGATCCAGAAGAGTCGCCTTCAGGAGTGCTAGCGCGCTCAGGAGCGTACAACGTAAGGAGTCGAGTACTTGATGACGACGGTGAAGTTTACGCCGGTTCGTTTTCTTTTCCCCCATTTTCGTTTTGTTTGACAAGTATGGATTGTATTCTAGATTGGGAATGGTCTTTCAAGCTCGCAAAGGAATGGTGAAAGTTGTCGCTTTAGCCATATTTCAGCAATATCTTTTTCAGGGAATTCGTTCTTACTCTGTATCGACTATATGTACGAAATACGATTTCAGCTGGCAATGTTGCGAAAATGCTCGCACATGAGATTATCACGTGATTTACAGAGAAGGTCGTTTTCGGGGTTTGGAACCATCTGACGACTCGAAATCGGCGGATTAGATTATAAGAAAAATACAAGGCTAGGATAAAAATTTACAGGCGGACTTAAAATGGGGTTGATAGGCCGCCGTCAGTCTTCAAATCCGTAAAGAAAGTGAACGAGATTTCAAAATTTGGGCCCTCCAATAAAGATGATGATTTTTGGGCCTAAAATCGCGGACACCAACCATAGGGAGCTTCCCGGGGAGATATTGACATAACTTACTTATAAACAGCACTACTCCGAGTTGGGGCACGTGACAGAATTTGAGATGACCAGTACTTCACTCTGTTCGCGCTGGCTTCGTGTCAGGAATCCCAGGGTCTGCGTATCTCTGTCGAAACAAAGACGGTCACCTGGGAGATTTCGTTGGCAATTTTACCAGTCACCGCAGATAGCCCCAGCACTTTCTAGCCGGTTAAGTTCTACGTCGACGCGCCCTGAGGCACGAAAGCCATGGGTACAACAACTACCACCCCACATTCGACCTTATTTATACCTAATGCGTATCGATAAACCTATTGGAACCCTACTTTTGTTTTATCCTTGTGGTCAGCCTCAAAGATTTTCCAAAATATGAAGTTTGGTTTCGCTCAAATAGACATCGACCAGCATGGTCCATCACCATGGCATCTTATGCAATGCAATCGCCGTTGACTACTCCATTGACATATATTGGCATTTTCGGTCTTGGAGCACTTGTTATGCGCGGTGCTGGCTGTACGATCAACGATATGTGGGACCGAAATCTAGACAAGGCTGTTGGTATGTTCATAATGCACTTTTTTTTTATTTCTTCTATGCTCATCCGACCTACTCTCAATTCAGCACGAACTAAGGAACGACCTTTGGCTCGGGGTGATATTACCCAGAAGCAAGCAGTTGCGTTCCTTGGAGCACAACTAACGACAGGTTTGGGCGTTCTGCTGCAGTTGAATTGGAATAGGTATGTTGTGGGTCCGAGCTGTTTCTACCAACTTCTGACTTGATGATATGCTAGTATCCTACTTGGAGCTTCTTCGTTATCTGTGGTGATGATATACCCATTAATGAAACGTTTGACACATTGGCCTCAAGCTGTCCTTGGTGCGTGCGATGTTTATTTATAGTATCCCGATATTTCTTTTATCTTTCCATTCAAAAGGACTTGCATTTAACTGGGGAGCTCTTTTGGGTTGGTCGGCTGTCAGTGGAACGGTGGATTGGAGTGTTTGTCTCCCCTTGTACGCTGGAGGAATTTGTTGGACTCTCGTCTATGACACCGTCTACGCTCATCAGGTGGGTACCCCCCATATTTTCCAAAAGAAGGATGAAAAAAATACCCATACATTCTTCTAGGACAAAGTTGATGACGTCCAAGTGGGTATCCGTTCAACAGCCCTCCTATTTGGACCTCAAACTCGTCCCATTCTCTCTGGACTCTCCGCTTCATCCCTTCTGTTAATAAGCTACGCAGGTCATCTCAATTCGCAAGGAGAACTATTCTATCTCGGTGTTGGTTTAGCCTCCCTACAGCTCGCACGTATACTTTATCGTACTGACTTTAATGACCGACCAAGTTGTTGGAATGGTTTTGTGGGATGTGGGTGGGCTGGATTTTGGATTTGGATGGGTGCGTTAGGAGATTATACGATGCTACTGTCGCAACTTTGAGCTATTCCACCGCTCTTTATAGAAATGTGTAACATGAAATTATATATATAGATAGACATGATGATCGTTGATAGTAAGAGTAGGGATATCGTAAAAAAAAAAATCGAAAAATATTTCACGGAAGAAAATCATCAATTATGCAGTGCGATAGCTCAAAGACGTTTGTAACCGGGATTTAAGCCACCCTTTGAACCCAACCACGCAGAGAGTCCAGCAAAATGCAATGCAAGTGATGGCAACAGCTACATTGAGAAACATCATGACATCTAGAAAACAAATTAGTCTAGCTGTTATTGAAGTGTTTCGGAGTTACTTGCCATCACGGCCTCTACGCATTGCAGCAATTGTAACTTCTTCCGTTGAAAACATAAAGACTAAACCGCCGCAAGTTAGGAAAAAACTGCCAAGCGCCTCAGTTGGCGGCCGTGAAGGTAGCATTGACTTCGGGGGCCCAAGCCAGAGGAAAAAGTACGTTAGACAGCGCAGAACTGCAAATGCAACAAGCAAGTTTCCCCATAGAGCATGGATTTGGACCTGTCGTAAAATTGGACGTAAGGCTATAGGTTATCGACAGTCAAGTTGTTTATACCCGCCTGAAAGAGGTAAGTTTGCACGTGGGCAGCCATGGCCGCACCCGTCACACCGATCACAAGTGCGGGGAAGGGATTAAAACTACCCGTGTAGCTTTGTGGCTCTGCTATAGCCTCTTGAGGTAAATCCGAAGATTGAGAAGATGGGAAAACGGAATGAGCCAGCCACTTGCGAATGGGTCGTGATTCAATGCCCATGCCTATAAGGCCAGCAAAACAGAACATGACCTAAGAAAAAGGCGCTGAGGAAGGGATGAATGTAAAGGAGGAAATATACTAAATTCTTACTGCAATACTGATATGTTGAATCTGTTTTGTAGTGAACGGATCACCAGGATTGGCACCGAATCTTTCCATCCACGTGTTCGTTGCACCATATAAGAATATAACAAATGACTCCACGAACTCTGCCGTATAATGGTCCTCCGACGGCAATCTATTCCATGCCCAACCCAATTCAGCAAACGATCCAAGAAAACGACCAAAAGTCAGTAAGCCATAAGACCAAAATATGCCTCCCTCTGTAAATATAGAAAGGTCACTGATTAGGTTGACAAATTCATGTCTGAAAAAAGGCGCTTACTGATCAAATGAGCTAAGCAGCCATTTTGATAATTCCCTCGACATCCTCCTACAAGAAAGTGAAAGGGAATTCAAAGGAGGCGCAAAAAAAATGCCTTACCGGTGTAAGTTACAATCCCTATGAGAAGCTGTGCGAACCCGGCGAAAACGATAGATCTTTCAACAACTGCAAAAGCCCCATGGCCAACAAGACGCAGCATCCTTGAAACTATATTCTGACGTATTTTGTTATCGTGCAAGGTATCTTCAGAATGAGTCGGAGAGTGTGGTTCGAACATAGTCCTTTCGGAATTGATTGAATAATGTCGGTGATGCTGGTGAACAGTATTTGTCCACTGCCCCGTTTCACGGGTATCCATATCGTTATTTTGTTCAAAATCATCGAGTTCAACAGAATCACGCGCGATCTTAGCGGTGCTATAGTTTTCAGGTTCGTTTGGAATCAATGCGTCGTATTCTGAAGTTTTGAGATTTTCGACTTCCTTATTCACGATGCATCTCCAGAGGTTATTTAGAGACTTGTTTGGACTTTTGATGAAATTCAGAAGACGCCGAGCAGTTGAGATGATATCGATTGTTGATAGAGAAATGGCAACTAAGATGATCAGGTATCCTTGCGAGCGATGGACAGTTCCTATTTTGGAACATCGCAGATGATCAGAAGGCGCCAAAACCCACAATAAGTGAATACGACCAACCTTCATACCTGGAGATAAGCAATGAATAAACAAATAGATAAACAAATGCAACTGGCGGCCAGTGATGAACACGCACATATTAGGAGTCAACTTGCGATACAGCCCGCTTGCGGCACAACCCAACGCGCAAAAGAGATAAAATGAAAAAGTAGCCATCCAATGTGCTGCATGTTTTACAGATCGTAGAGCGATGCCTGTAATTGTGTTAAAGAAGCAAGTGCAAGATTATTTTTAGAAAATCAACGAACCCATAGGGAGAGCGACGAAGAAAGCAAGACACATAAATAGGCCGTGAACAATCATAAGACTGCCGTGTCGTTTTTCGTACCCTTCATCTTCCCAATCGATAGTGTAGTAGGAAGGTGGCGTCGGAGCATGATACAATGTTACTTCCGTTTCGTTTAGTTCAAGTAAAGGTGCGGCATGGTGATTGTGATTGTGATGGTGGCCATCTCGTTTGTCGTAGACATTTCGGACCACATTAGATAAAGGTAGATCAAGGGCTGGATACAAAGAAGATGGTGAAGTATAAGCACATTGGAGTTGAACGAGGGCGACGCAGAATAGTAGAGGCGTCACTAAGATGCACCGGGTGTACATCTTAAATATTTCGAAGAGGTGGTGGGATCCTCAATGAAAGAAAAGGTTTTAATAAGAGTTTCACTGGACGATGCCCCCATGTTAAGTAAGATAAATTGCATCATCTCGCTGCCGATGAGTCAGATACATCGACAAAAAAGGTATAGTGAGGGGGGAAACCCACTTGAGACCGATCAGACAGAATTTGTGTACAGACCAAAGACATGGATTAGTCGGGATTCGGGAAGAGGCCAAAGATTCACAGGGTCCGAGGTGTTGGCTACCATTCATGACCAAGTTGGCGTGACAGCACCCCCTGTGGTGGATACCCATTAATATCGGACCAAAGTTGACACCTCAGCTAACCTTAGCTGCTGTTCGTCGTGCACTCCTCCTCCTCCTCCTTCAAATGTGGCCTTGGAATGCATGTCTTCAGTCGTCTTCTTCCAGCCAGCGAGAAAAGATTCTCGTGGCCAAGATTGACTGGTTTATTTTGTCATATTGTTGTCTAATGGTACGTTCCCACAAACCTTTTCCCCTTTCCCTTTTTGTTTACTAATCCCTGATTCATGTCAGTACTTTTCCAATTGTGCGATTACGATTATCCTCCTACCACGGATCCAACTTGAAACACATTAGATCTAGACCGTTCCAATGTTGCTAACGCGTATGTTTCTGGGATGAAGGAAGAGCTCAAGATGTTTGGAACAGAATTCAATGTTAGAAATCTTTTCTTTCTTTTTTCTTTCCTGCAGCTCTGAACTCAATTTGGATAGAAAATCAATACCATCTTCACATGTGGTTACGTCATCGGAATGATTCCTAGTACGCAACGTTACCCGTAGCAATCAAATGGAAGACAGGATAATTACTAATTCACCCATGTCAAGATAATCTCATGCTCCAGGTGGTCCCTCCTCGCATATGGTTCCCCCTCATGCAGATTATATGGGGAATACTTACCTTAAGGTATGCATGAGCAGAGATGGAGCAGTCATTGGCAAAACGCATCAAACTATACCTTTTTTCTATAGTACCAGTGCTGTCAAAAATGTAGAACAGGGACGTAAAATCATCTATGTTCGTCTATCATCTATATGCTGATGATTGGTCGTTACAGATTTATACCATCCGTTTCTTCCAAGGGATTGCAGAATCTTCGACTTTTGTTGGAACACATTATATCCTCGGATCGTTCGTTTTCTCAATGATCTTCATCGCTTGATTTACCCGCTCACAGATTCTAAAAGATGGTACAAACCCAATGAACTGGGATTTCGGTCAGGCATCTTCACCAGTTCAGGTTTGATTGGCACCCTGTAAATAAACAGCCAATTTCAACAATCTATATCACCCTGATGTGACCACGCTTATAGATTCTCTGGAGTTCTGCAGGGCGCCGTCTATGGGTATGCGGAACTTTTATATAGCTTTGCAGAAGTGACTTTATCTTTTTTGAAATCTTGTCTTCCAGGAATTTGAGTGGACATCTGGGCAGAAGCGGTTGGCGATGGCTGTATGTAAACTGGTACTCTGTAAACTGGTACTCTTTCAAGAGTCATCCCGGGTTGATGTTCCAAATCACAGGTTCATCATCGACGGTGTAATCACCCTCCCAATCGCATTGTATGGTTTTCTTGTCTTCCCAGACCTTCCTCGGACGACCAAGGCATTCTATCTGTCAAATCAGGTAAATTTGCAGTCAATAAAAGACAGCTTATATATCTGATCTTATCGGTAGGAACGCGTCTTGGCGTATGAGCGGTTCAATGACCCCACTGTGCAAACCCAGCGACCTAGTACTTCCGTATTCTCTTGGCGCTTCGCCCGCAGAGTCTTGACTCGATGGAGGTGGTATGCTTGTAGTGCACTCGTAAGTAGCCCATGTTTCTTCTTTAGTTATAACCCCCCTCTTTACCCCCTCTTTCGTATACCCAGTTTGCGATCTCTGGTGAGACGGAGAGCTTAGGTTCTAACAACCTCATGGGACAATGGTTAAAGGCGATTGGCGGATATTCTGTAGAGCAGATTGGTGGGATTTGACGCACAACTTGTTTTCATTCTAATGAAGAGTACAGATTACTATCCTTCTGGGTCGACGGCGTTCGCAATTGTGTCCACACTGGTTTGCGCTGCTTGGACGGATCACACTCGCGCGCGATGGCCTGTTCTTGTCTACATGGCTCTGGCTCTAATAGTATCTTCAATATGTCTTCTCATATGGAGCAGTCCCACAGCGCTTAAATTCTTCGCATATTGTGAGTTCTCCTTATGTCCTGGGAGTTGCGATTTATACACACACACACACACACACATGACTTCAACAGATTTAGCTGGTGCTTCTTATGCTGGACAGGCAACTACATTTGCGCAAGTTTATATATATGGCAGCTACTCCCAACTTTCCTGATCGTATCTGATTCTTTCTAGATGGGCGAATCAAATATGTGCCGACGATGATCAAGAACGTGCGGTCGTGCTCGCCTCTATGAAGTATGATCTTTATAATGACCCAAGGAATGATCGGATGATTGATTAAATATAGCATGTGCAACAATATCGTCAATGCTTGGTGGTCAATCGTGTTCTATCCAGCGACCGATGCACCCCGGTTCCGTAAGGGCATGATAGCTATGCTATGTGTATGCGTGGCTACGCTAGGTATAACTTGGCTGGTCTATCATCTGGAACGCCGGGAATGGCGTTCTCGAGATAACTCGGTGATTGAAGACGTACCTCAAAGCAAAAACTCTGATGATCTTGGCAATTTGGGTCCCTCTAATGCTATTTAGGTGATGGGTAAAGACAGAGGGTAACGTCCAATATACAATGTATATATGTACTTGATAATTGACTGGTACAATAAACAACATTGACTCACTAGGAGTCTATTAAATAAAACAACCGTACCACTCAAGAGCGAGAAAAGGGAGTTGGGGGTATATACAACAACTATCTTTTCGAAATCTGGAGGCAGGAGCTAGTCAAACAGTTTGACTGCGCGGGGCGAGGTAAAAGAGAGGCTTGATTTCAATTGATGAGAAAGACGAGTGAATCTGACCAAGACCTCGGACTCGTCGCACCAGGGTTATGGTGGACCAGATCAAATGAAAGGTGGGTTGGTACTAGTAGGCAACATGTCGTTGTACCGGGTCCGACCAGGCGGAGGGTGATTGGAACTGACCGACCTCGCCATGGGGAGCCGTTGTGGGATACATGTATGGGGTGGGATATGGACGGGGGTTATATAAAACGGTATCCGTTTCATAACCGGGGCTACTGCTACGTCTTGGTTTCTCCATTGTACCGGTTTCAAGCTTGTGATCATCGTAGCTGCTTACGCTCACGGGATCAAACCTCGCTGCCTCTTCTAATAGTTTCTTGTTGCGTCTTCGCTTGATGAGACAAATGGCGATAGCAATCAGAAATATGAGGGCAAGAAGACCGACTAAACCAAAAACAACGCCCGACAGAACTTTATTCTGTAGAAATGCTGATGCAGGGGCTGGGCTACTCGAGCTGATGGTAGTAGGTGTCTGTCCTGCTGCGGTTGCTGTCAAGGTAATAGTTTGCCCAGCTGTAACTACAGCAGGTGGAGAAGAAGTTGTGGAGGTGGATGTAGAGGACGAGGAAGTTGTGGAAGTTCTTTGAGAAACAATATTAGCTATCTTATCCCGTTGTAGAATGGAACTCACGATGAAGAGGTAGTCGTAGATGTGGTAGAGGTTGAACTTTTGAGTTAATCAGTAGGGAGTGGCATATATTCAGAGAGAGACTCATACTGGGCAGAGGAGGTACTCGATGTACTGCCAGTTGACTTTGTTGTTGGCGTAGGAATAGGGCTACCAGAACGAGAGTCCGATTAATGAACAGTTGGGCTCAGACAAGCAGAAAACATTACAGGAGACCGGAGAGTACTAGGCTTGGTAAGAAAAAAAAGAGTAGTTAATGTGGCAGAAATCACCAACTCACAGCCGAATTGTCTCTCCTGGAGTAACTTCAAATCCTGGGCCTGAGCGTTCATCAAATGCCAAAACAAAACAAAAAAAAGAGGGTGGGTTTCAAAAGGAGTGAAAGAAAAATTGTTCGCCAACAGAGGGAAACGAACCTCGGGACGCTCCACCTCGCTCCACACTCAAGGCAATTACCGGTAACAAGGACAATAGGAATATGTATGGATACAAAGCAAAAAAGGTATACTACAGTACTAGCGAGAGAGAGAGAGACGGGGTCCGCCTCCATATCTCTCCCCAGCTTTGCGCTCCATAATCTCTCGAAGGGGCCCTAGTAACCGTGTAAAGGCGGCTTCATCCAAAGCAGCCACCTTCAACTTCGGCGTCGATGGATCACTACGGTGTATCGCGCTTACTGTAGCAGCACGGGGTGCCAGTCGTAATAAAGAAAGTTCTGTCATAATCGTTAAGCAGTTTTTTATGAAATAAACAATGCAATCTGCATACCTCCAAAGTAATCTCCTTTTCTAAGGTGCCCAACCTTGACTTCGCGGACTTCTCCATTTTCCGTTTGTTGAGTTTTTGTAACAGTAGCTTCTCCTTCCTCGATGAAAAAGAAGGTATCTCCCATCTCTCCTTGTCGAACAACGGCTTCTCCATCCATATACACGCTACTGACCAAAGCGTCGGCGATTTTGCTTCTTTCGGGTGCATCCAACGAAGACAGCAGCGTTACAGTCGACAAAAATTGCTCATACATAGTACGTCTCCTATGCGCCGCTTTCAATATGATTGTGCGGAAAGTGATTCGGTCCAGAGACCACAACGTCGACTTTTCTACGGCCAGCACCGATGCAGCACGCGGATGTCCATACATCAAGGCTAATTCACCAAATGAGCTGCCAGGTTTACACTCCTGGACCTGCCTGCCGAATTCGGGGTGGTACTTGGGTTGAACGAACTTATCCTCCGAGCTGATATTAGCAGCAATGTACCCTGCAGAAAGCCATGCCGGAGGAAGAGGTTCTGGACGGATGAAGCAATGTAGGAGACCCGATTCCACGACGTAGAAATATTCTCCCACATCCCCTTGTCTGATCACGACTTCGTTCTTGACCACTCGAAGCTCCTGCATCGCATTTAGTACGCCTGTCTCCTGTTCTTCGTCTAGATCGCGAAAAATAAAATTATTTCCAATGGCAGCTTTGATACGCCTTATTTGATCATCTGTTTTTAGATAAACAGGGAGAGGCTCGTCTGTGTTACTATCCACAGCGATAGATTCAGCCGACACGGATGTTCGCCTTGCAAAAATAGATGAATTGGGTGCATGCAGATAATCGCCTGGGTTTAGTGGTGTAGGAGTGGCAGCGTCGAATGCAGCAAATGGATTGAGAGTTGTTAGTGGTGATGTTGGGGGTAGTTCGTTCTGACCAATGCGAAGAGAAGGTGGGGTACGATCTCCTGTAAGTAACGCGTTTCCTGGAACGTTGAGTGTGCCGAAGGGGCTAGGCGCGATGCTGTCTCGAAACGATGAACGAGGCCGAGGGAAGGGTGCTAGTGTGGGCGTCCCATTGCCCCCACTTAGAGTAGTATCTGCATATAGCTCAGTTGGAGCAGAGATTGATACCGAGCGGTTGGCAAGTAGATCACGGGTACGCGCTCTCTGTTCTTCAAGACGAGATTGGAACCAATTGGCACAGAACTGAAGAGAATCTTTAGGTTGGACGCGATGAATATCACGGGTGAGATCGTTGATCAGTGAGTCAAAGGTCGACATCGAGTGCAAAGTACAAGGGCAAGACCTTGATTTATTTATTTATTTAATTTTATGTAGATTTGATTACTAATCAGAGTCATCAACCCAATCCTCCGCGACTACTCTCTCTATGTATCTCTGTATCCACAACGGACGACGATTAAATTGAGCACGAAGTTCTTCTCGTATTTGCCCTCCTGTATCCGTCTCCCCTTCCTCCACCGGAACTGAATTTCGCATGTTTGCTTCTGTCCTGATTGTCCCTTCTCTCCGTCGAAGAGCAATTCGTCTTCTGTTCCATATAGCCGGATGCAGTGTTGTCGCCAACAACGCCAAAAATGTAGTTATCTTATGTCCAAGGCCAGGTTCGACAGTGGGTACGCCGGGTGCCTCACGAAGCATGCCTCCTTCCTCTTGAATATTGATGTTCGCCAATGTGTCGAGGATGGCATCTGCTTGAGCATCTAAAGCTACAGGTCTCCCCGGAATGGCAGCGTTGACAGCAGGCTGTGGAACTGCAGCTTGGGCATCGTTGATATTATTTGGTTCAACAGGATTCTGAGGTGCTCTTGCATCCGGTCTGTTCTCTGCATGCACCTCTGGATTACGTCCCAATCCATTGCGCAATGCATTACGAATGGGCTGCCAGATCTCATACAACATCCAAAGTAGGATGAGAATGCCAAAGATAGGTTTCCTTGCTGGCGCAACGAAATACAACAGGAGCGTGGTGCGTAATATGAGCATCATGAGCGTGGCGAGAAAAGGGCGGAGGTTGATTTCCCGCATTTCAGGAAGAATGAGATTGTTCGGGCCTGGTATGGGGTTTACATTCTGATTCTGAGCCACTCGAAGAGGGGGAAGTCCAAGTTGTTGCAGAAGCTGATTAACATGAGGAATGGGCACTGCTTGTGTTTGTACAGATCTAGAGGTTGGTGACGCAGGTAGCGTCATCGATAATATGGTGAAAGTAACAGAAAGAACCCTCAGTGCGTGAGCTTGTGATGGAGTGGGACCTTCGCTGAAATTGCGGAGTCGAAGATAGGATTTTCCTCTGAAAATTATAGGTAAGTCAGGATTAAAGTTGATGGATACACAAAACACACTCGATAACGGTGTTCTCGTATACTAGGCCGCCTTCTGATAGAGCTGAAAACTCTTCATCAAGGATACTGGGCCAGCTCCATCCGTTCTTCTGTAGTGCATTTAGTGCAGCTGAACGAGCGGCTTGCATAGACGCTGGTGATTGTTCCAGTTCATTATGAGGGATTACGATCGGCGAAAGCACAGCAAGGGCTTTATGATGCTTATATACAATAAAAGCGAGTATTGGTCGAGGTACAGCAGGTTGCGGAACACTCGTAAACTCCATTCGAGACTGACTTATAGGTGGTATGGGGGATTCCAAAGGTGGAGGGGACAAACTGGGCTGTGCAACTTGAGGAATTTCTGGTGGAGTAGACGACCAGGCAGAAGGATGTACGGCAAGATGGACAACGCGGGGCTCAGACTAATCGAAGAAATTTATGAAGAGACTTGTAGATAGAGGACAAAGGAGTGTACCTTCCACAAGCTGTCGACCGTTTCACTGTCTGCCAGTATTCTACCCCGCCAAATGAGTCTTTGGCCATCAGGACGAGGTTGTCCTGGACATGTGCGATATATTTCTTCCTTCACTTGAAGGATTGAATTTGATACATTGACTTTTAGAAACAAAGAACGAGAGTATGCGGGTAGGTCGACGCGGAGATCGACGAGGGACATGAGGGAGAGATGAGTAGCCACACTAAGCAGACCCTGAGCGCTGTTGCATAAAGTTGTATATACATCGACGTGTACTGCAACACGTGACTCAAGGCACTTTGACGCTAATTCCTTCCCTTGCGCTCTTATGCACGAGCTCAAGCATTTCAATCACAGTTGTGGCCTCATCCCACTTCACCAAAAGGTCAACACCGTTCCTAATCGCATCTCCCAAATTCCGAAACAGCTCAATGTATGCACCTGCTTCAGCCGACGGCCAACTACACCAAAGATTAGATCCTTCTTGATATAACTGTCGTAGTTACTCACTTGGACTTTGTAACGGTGAGATCGTCGGCCTCAATTCTCTCTATTGTTCCCGCAAGATATTCAGGTTCCATACCGAATTGCTCCTCCAGAATTGCATTTGGAGATGATATCACCTTAAGTTGATCTTCTTGTACGTCGATGCCATATTTCAAATATGTTCCTCTTGTCCCCCTAACGATGAATCGGACTTGTGGCGAGCGAACCGACAGTATGTGCGCCCTCAGGATGACAAGTAAAGGGTACACACGCTTGGGCCCTGCGTCGTAGTGCATATGGATTGTAAACTAGTCCATGCTCGTCAGTACCAACCTTAATCTTCAGAGCAACTCGACATACCGTATCATCGACACTCGCGTTTCCAATTTGCCTCAAGTTTTGGATAAATGCCGTTAGACGATTTGGCCGTCCAAACAAATTCAATGCTTGATCAATCAGATGTGAACCGAGATCCCAAGTCGAGCCTGCAGCAGGTAAAGGTTGGTCCTTCCAGGTTCCCTTCAATCCTTTGCGATAACGATCACAGCTGGCGGATAAGAATGAGGAGTGAAGACAAAACTGCCTGGTAAAGCTTTTCTTACTGTGATTCAAATTCTGTTGTAGGCCCAAGAGATTCCGGGGATGCATCCGGCAATGCCAGAAGCCGCTTTAAAGCCAGAAAATCTGAATCCCATCGTCGGTTCTGAAATGCGTACAGTATTAATCCTTTGAGCTGTGCCAAAACGCCTAGTTCTTGAGCCTGCTCTAAAGTGGTTGTTACAGGTTTGTCCACGAGAACTGGGTGAAGTCACTAGAATTAGCTGGTGATGATCAATAATACATTAGATAGTGCACCATGCTTTCCGGCCTTCAGGGCTGCTTTTGCAAACGTGTAGTGCGTCTCGTTTGGAGTTCCGATGATGACAAGCTCGACCGTTGGATCTGCTAGGACTTGATCTAAAGACCTATAAATCGTGACTTGAACGCCGAATCTTTCATTTACTTTTCCGCCGGGGCTGAGGGGGTTGCGCTCAAGAACCGAATGTAAAACGAATACTTCAGGCAAGGCGAGAATGAAGGGAATATGAAAAGTTAAGCCAGAAAGACCGACACCCAAAACGCATGTGTTGATTGGACGAGACATGGATGACGCGGTGGACAACACGATCACGAGACCATTTCCACGTGGGAATTCAAGATTTGATCCTTTGCACAAGGTTCAACTTTAGACCAGCAACTTATTTGACGACCCCCTCAAGACAATCACCGCCACGACTTCAGCCCTAATGTGGGTTAGGACGCTTCTTACTACACTCCAAGTCTTTGTATCTCTCGTTACAGCCCAAATCGCCCTTCCAAATCCTCCGTTTTTACCTCCGAACGCTTCGGCGGGCGCACAAGCATCATTCGGAGGCTACCCGAACTCGCAATGGACAACTCTTCTAGGCAATCTCTTATATTTCTATGAGGAACAACGCAGTGGCGTTCTACCATCTTCAAATCGTGTGCCATGGCGAAATGATAGTTTGATATACGATGGCTGGAACCATGGGATTGATCTTTCAGGTATTTGAAAACAGTAGAAATCCCTGTTTTTGGCCAGTACTCACTGGGGTTCATTAGGTGGATACTATGACGCAGGAGGTACGCAAAGCTCACCTCGCTAGAAAACGTTCGCTTAAATCATCGCTCCAGATTACTCCAAGGACACATTTCCATTGGTGGGTATTAACTATTTTGCCCAAAACGCCTCTTATAAATATCGCATAGAGTTTTGCGCTTATGTCTATCTGTTGGGGCGCAACAGACTTCGGAAAAGGTAGGCCTGATATGCTTAATTCGTTGCAAATTTACTTACACAATGTGAAGGTTACGACCTGGCCAACCAAACTGCATACCTGGATAGTATGCTCCGTTGGGGTCTTGACTGGTTAATCAAGGTAGCTCTCCATTTGACGATTGTAGTGTCTTAAATATATTATTTACCACTACTTGATAGGCCCACCCTAATGCCACTACCTTATTCGTATTGGTCGCAAATGGTACAACTTTGACCCAGTCTCCTTCAGCATTCTGATATACATCCATCATATAGCGGATTCCGACTTTACTTACTGGGGAGGAGATTTAAGCATCCCTTCGCCTCGACCCATATATCAAATCACCGATGCACAACCCGGCACAGATGCAGCTGCAGGTGCCGCTGCAGCTTTCGCTGCTTGCTCAAATCTTTACGCAAACCGCGGCTTCGACAATGCAAGCTATGTTTCACCGGCGTCCTTGAGAAACGATTCATATGCTAGCACGCTCTTGACACATGCACAACAACTCTACTCTTTCGCTGTCAATGCAACAGGTGGCCGCAAGACTTACCAAACATCTGTGCCCCAAGCTGCGACTTCCTATGCCTCTTCGGGCTATGGAGATGAACTTGCCATAGCTGCGCTATTCCTATCCTGGGCCACGGGCTCAACTTCGTTATATCAGGAGGCCGAAGCGCATTACTCTAAATATAGTCTTGGCGATTGGACTGGTGTTTTCAACTGGGATTCCAAGACCCCGGGATTACCTGTCCTATTCTCTCAAGTCAACCATGCTTCCCCTAGTATTGGTGGTAACTTCTCTGCATGGCAAAAAGCCGCAGAAAACTACTTAGATGTTGTGATCAGCGGCAAAGGCTCTGGGTATTTAACGAAAGGTGCAACCGTTTAACAGCTATTTTATCTAATTTCAGCCGATAACATAAGTCAAATTTCAGATGGTCTCCTTTATTATGATGAGGATTCTGAGGCAGCAAGCTTGAATCCTGCCCTAAATGCTGCCATGCTACTCCAACGCTTTGCTCCATTGGCCTCCACCAGTGAGAAGAGAGTTGCATATCAGGTGAGCTGGGATGACATTATTAGAAGCATCCCTCTAAAGCTTCATGTAGAATTTTGCAAACAGTCAAGTAGATTATACACTTGGAAAAAATTCCATGTCTGGTGCCAAATATCCGTTGTTTTTGCTTTGACAATTTTCTGATATGGGATTAGTGCCCTACATTGTCGGCGTAAATCCTAATTCTCCATCCAACCCTCATTCTGCGTTGGCGTCAGGCGGCTTCGACCTCAGTAAGATCGACAGTGATCCAGTACGGGAAGCCCATATACTCTATGGTGCACTCGTGGGTGGACCGGACAAAAGGGACAGATTCTTTGACATCCGGAGTGATTGGCCTGAAACGGAGGTAAGTTTCCTACCAAGCATATGCGCCACGATACAATCTGATGGTAATCACAGATTGCACTTGACTACAATGCCCCCATTCTCACATTAGCAGCGATGCACGTACTTAGCGACACGAAAGACCCATTCTTCACGTCGCTCTTGGCTGGAGCATACGACAAAGTCAAACCCATGGGAGGACCTTGTGACGCCGTCTTCAATGAAGGTTGTGACAATCCTCATCTGAGCAAGAAAGCGACTCTGGCATTAGCTCTCATCATTACAATTGTTGGCCTTATCCTTGTTGGCCTTTCTACTTGGTACATCGTACTGCTGATACGCAAACCGGCGCGGAGTAGTATGTTACCTGGTAAGGTTGGCTGAAACTTCGAATTTTTGTCTTGTACTTGTACTTTTTAGGAACAGAAAACTAAACGATTCACGACCATTCAAGACCATCCTGGGTTATTTACGTTACGCTTAGACATTCTACGGTATATGTATATGTATAGTTAAAGATATACCTCCCACCAACTTATCCCGGACTGACATCAGTAAACCTATTTCATTGCGGTAAGAAAAAGTTAGAAAAATGTTTTCAAAAAGCATACCTCTAGTACATAACGCTCTTCCTCTTTCAGGCTCTCCAGGTATTCGCCAGCTTTGATCGGATCAGAGCCTTTGTACTTGACGAGTGCGTTAACAAGCGCCTCATAAACATCTGGCACTGGCCAGGTAGGACCACAGAGATAAAATACTCCCTTGTCGTCGTGCAACATATTTGCAAGGGCTTCCGAGTCTTCAAGCATTTTGTGCTGAATATAAACCTTTTTGGGACCATCTCGAGAGAAGGCAAGACCAGCGCGAGTGATGATACCATCCAGCACAAATGCCTCGATCTCCTCTCCGTAAAGATATTCGGCACCTTGATGGCGTGAACCAAAGTAATAGTATACAGGTCCGACCTCCTCTCCCTGCCTGGCGAGCAATGTCAAATGTTGAAGGAATGCGCGGAAAGGTGCTGCACCAGTTCCAAGCCCAGCCATGATAAGAGGCTGCTTGATATCAGAAGGTAGCTAAAGAAGTTTATTTGAGGAATGGTCGTTCATTACAAAAAATTATACGAACCTTCATCACACTAGGTTTGATCGAGACTGTAACCTTTTGGCCAACTTTCAAACCAGCGAGATATCGTGTGCATTGACCGTATTTCAGCGTACCTGGCAGTGATAAGTTTTAGTTCGCTGAATCTGCTGCGTAGCTCAACCAGAAACTGACCAGAGGGCGTAAGCCAATCAACAGTGACAACTAGGAGATCCACCCTGTCACCTACTACACTTTGAGCGCTAGCGATACTATAGTGTCGGGGCTTGATATCCCCAATTAACTCACAGAGCCTCTCGATGCCAGGCCTGGCGCTCGGGAATTTCTGCAGTATATCCGCGAAGGACACAGTATCCTTCTCCGATAACTTCTTGAAGGTTGAAGAGCCTTCAGAAGAACCGATGAAGCGGAGTCCATAACGATCGACGTCGCCCGTTGCATACTCAGCAAGGTCGGTATAGAAAGATTTCGGGGGACGACCAAACAAGTCGATTTGTTGTTGGAGGGCTTGGAAAATCGTACGGCTATGCACCGTCGACTCATCAGGACCGACAGGGATGGTGATGAGCCTGTTGGGGTGGACACCATACCAAGCACAGAAATCGTATACTTCCTGCTCGTCGTTCCACCCATGGACGCCAAGAGCCTCTCCAATGGCATACTTCAAACCTGTACCCGATGTATCAAATTCGACATGGAATACGTTTCTATCATACTCCAAGGGAGTAAGCCGTTTGTTCACTGCGCATGTAACGAGGAAGGTAGTTTCAGGTACCTCGGGTCGAAGTGCCGGATTGCGCAAACTGGATAATTCTCCGACCTGTTCTTGAGATGGCGCATACACAGCAGGGAATAGTAAGTGCTTTGCCGCGTCATGCCACGAACTAAGGCGAGCGCCATTGACGACGGTTTGACTCCCGGTTTCAACAGCGATGGCGTTGAATTCGTAATCTTTCAGTGAAGGAGTTTCGCCACTTTGAACGTCATCAGGAATCAAAATTTGAACGGCTATCAGACTCGACCATGCACGAGTAACTGCCTCGCCAAGGGAAAACTCCTGAATCGTGCCATCAGAATCTTTGCAAACTAATTGCAAGACTTGGGCTTCAGTGGCTGAAGGTCCAATGTAGAGTTTCAAGAACGCAAACCCTAGCAACAAATTCTGCAGTACGTCTTGCTGAGGACTCTTCCCCTCAAGCATGCTTGCTGCAATCCCCTTGGAGTCTATCAGGTAGACACGGAGATCCCGTTCGAGAATTAATGACGCCAGCCCTTGGGGGAGATTGGATGCAAATTCTGCGGATGTCCATGGCGTGGAGACAAGGACTACAGAGCCGGACTTTGCGTGCTCGAGCAGCGAATGTGTTTTTAGCAGGCTCTGGTCCAAAATGGCCAAGAAGTCGGCGTGACCAAGGCTGTTTGAATTCAGCGGTAATTCGATCGGGATGGGGACAGCGTTCTTCGAATCAGCGCGGCGTGAAATGAGGACTCGACTCGCCATTATGCCTCCAGGTTTAGAAAATACGTCGTGGTCGGTCAGAAGTCGGGAGGCAATTCCGCTGTCCGTCAGAAACCATTGTTGAAGGAAATTCGGTAAAGCAGATAATGGCGACTGGGGCGTGCTGAATAGAAGCAGTTTCTTAACGCTGGCACCAGGGGGAACTTGGATGTCAATATTTGAAATTTCCTGGATAAAGTGAAGGAAGGCGTCCTTTTCGCTGATGTACTTCTGGGTATGAGCAGGTGTGATACGATGTCCATGGATGGAACGAGGTGCGTTGATGCTCCAAAGAGCACTGAAGATGTCCACATAAAGACTGCCTTGGGTGACTGTATTAGGAACATCATCGAGAACATGCACCTTTGTGACAGAGGAAGGAATGACAGATTGGATGGCAATCTCGTCCCAAGGGCGCAATACGTTGACTATGACCACACCTAAACGCGTGGAAGGGTGACCATTGACGATGGCCTTCAGAGAAGCAGCCAACGGTCCGTTTAGGATGACAACCGCAGTGGTAGCTTCTTTGTCACCGTGATATTCAAAGAAGGAGTACCCTGCTTGGTGGACTGCATCGCGGATGGTTACTTCATCACCTTCAAGTGACTTGGCAATAGGTAAGATGGAATGGCCAGTCTCTCGCGAAGTACTGTGGTGGTCAAAGAGATGAATAACGTGGGAAGTAGTCAATCGGTATGATAAGGCTGCAAAGTCAACTGATTGTTGGGGGGTCGAGGACAATAAAACGGTGATATTTTTGGGAAGAAGAGACCAGACAGACGCTATAGAGGCGAGGGTCGGAGAAAGTGTCAAGGTATCCCCTACGGAAGTAACCGTGGGCGTCTGGATAATCAACCGGCTGGTGGGAGAGGCGGTTGGCAGATAAGCAAAAGATGGAGCCATTAAAGCAAGGCCACCCGGAGTGGTATATGCGGTCAAAATGGTTCCTTTCACTGCGTCGCAACTGGTCCCTTGTGAGAGCCTACCAACCAAACTAAATCCTGCGCCAGCTCTAGTTTGGAGGTCAATGGCCGTGGCCGTGCCGCGGTGCATTTGTGCCCATTCCTTAGTGAGTGTGCCAAAGCCCACCTGTTCTGCGACATCATATACATAAACGAATGAGCTGGCCGTTGACCTTGAAGCAATGAATTCTATAATATGTGATGGCTGGGTAGGATTGTTAAAGTTTGGCTCTGTTACTTTATGAGGAACAGGGGAGGGTGAGGTCAGAGTGGTTGTAGATGATAAAGGACTTGTTGAAATCATTGGGATGAGTACGAATGACAATCTATGTAATTTATGTACACTTGGTAAAAAAAAAAAACCAGCCACCTTCTCCCCCCGGTTTTTCACGCAACGCAAGTCAATACCATGAGCCATACTTGCAAAGAATCGCGTCTTATCCACGTGATCGTTAGGTCATGTGACATGTGCTTCATGGTCGAATTGTGTTGAAAAGGCGATCTCCCTGTAAAAATTCATGAGTGGAGATGGTAGGCTTGTGAGGAGCAACTGACCGTATCTCCAAGTCCAGGACTGATAATTCCGTCTTCGGTCAGTACTGGGTCAATTCCAGCTACCCATAACTGAAACGATAGCTCAGACCCACCGGAGCAGAAATTGCCAAACAAAACGCACCTCCAAGTCAGGATAGGATTTTTGAACGTGATCCAGACCGATTTCAGACCCAAGGATACATAAGAGTTTGATATTCTTAGCTGTGCAGTAAAACTGATAAACAATAGCGGCTGCCTAACGTCGCAACTCAAAGGCTCACCAGGAATGCCCCATTCTTCAATCATTGCCAAGGCCGCACATGCTGTACCACCTGTGGCGATTAGAGGATCCAGTAATATGACTTGGTCAATAGGTGGCGATGGAGGAAGCTTGGAGTAGTCTAATGCAAACATCTTGAATAGGCCTGTAATTGACAGGTCGTTGACTCACATTCGACCGGGTGCAGGGTGGCCTTCTCTCGGTATATACCAAGATGATAGACTGGCGCCAATCTAAAAATCGTTGAAGTTATTGCTAAAAGGTAGAAGATATAGAAATAATTGAAATCACGGAAAGAGCTTCAGCTGTCAATACACAAATTAGCGCACAAGATCCGGCTTAACAGTAGAGATCCAAACCAAAGCATCAGTCATTCCCAAACCAGCACGCAGAATGGGTGTTAATCCAATCCGTGGTCTAATTCTCGTTCCCCTGAATGGTGCAACAGGCGTTCTCTATTCACGATACTAAATTAGACATCGTCAAGAGGCTGAAACTGGTCGTACACCCTCAAAGGTTTCTTCCCCCAGATCTCTTGTCGATTCATATCCCAGGATTAAGCTTATATTTTCGACTGCCTATCGTTGCAAAATCCGTCGTGAGTTGAAATGCGATCCCACTGGCATCAAACTAAGCTATAGACATACCTCGCGAAATTCTTTAGAAGACGTTGATGACTGTCTAAGCTTGGAGAGCTCTGCATTGATGAGCGGATGAGAGAGTACATTGAGTTTGTTATTTGTCATGGCCTTAAGAAAAGATAAAGAGTAGTCTCCCTAAAGCAGACCGATGCATCTTTCCTGAGCATTATTTATATATATAGACTGGCCGGTTCTGAATCTTTTGTGGACAGTCTCGTTTCTCATTTGATATCCTGCCATCGATCTGTTCAAATCAAGTGTTACCTCATCTGACAATTCTGAATTCCAACTTTATTACCGACGCCTCAAGTCATCTTCGTTTATATTCGCATGGTTTTAGCGTACCCCCTCTAGACAACAACTGGGTCCATTCCTGTTGTGTCTTAGCAATACGAGCAACTTTGGTAAACTCAAACAAGATGAAATGGGAATTCGAATCATCCTATATATATTATTAACAATCAACCGGTGTCTGCAAAGCGTCCAGGAATTGTAAAAGCCAACCTTGGATTTGAGTCGAAATCCCATTGAATTCACAAGATCGAGAAATTCTTGGATATCGGTAAAACGACTCGTGACTTCGGCGATTTGGAGTTCACCACTATGGCAAAAATCAACTAACGGCGTACAACATAATTTGTACATATCACTTACCCAGATTTGAGAATCCTCCAAGCCTCCCGGATGCAGTTAAGCCAATTAAGACCCATCAAGCTCAGAGCACAGACAACAACGTCAACAACTTGACCTTCACCCATCGTTTTCTCTCCAACATTACCTTCGGATCCTGGGAGAGGGATCTTGTCACATATATCGGCCTCGACGACAAATTTACCGTCGGAAACCAAGTCGAGAGAAACGACAGACATTCCCTTATGGAGTAAGCCTTTAGCAAGAGCCGCATCGCCACACCCGAGATCAGCAATAAAAGTTTTTGAGGGATACGAGGCAAGTTGGGTTATATAATGTTCAACAGGATTCGTGGGCCATGACAGTACTTGATGTCGAAAGCCAATGTGGTACTGAACATTGTTGAACAATGAATCAGAATGGCAGTTTGGAGGCGCGCATAAAATACCTCTTCAAAGATCCGAGGGTCATCTTGCATGGTTTTGTGGGCTTCATAACTGTCAGATTTGTACAGGTTTTCATTGATGAGCCTAATGGAAAATTTAAATTATTATGTGATATCCTGCCTACAGAAACAGTTACACTTTACCTGAAACGAGCGCCATCCAAATTTTGCTTCATGCTCTTTTGAAGAGTGGTGAGACGGGAGTCGGAAGTGTTGCGTGATTCGAGTGAAGCGGATATCGCACTCGTATCATCCTGCCTTCGCTTCCCTTGCTTGTTAGGTTTTAGAAAAGTGTCTGAACTGTTTCTCAGAATCGGAGGACTAGACACAAGCTTTTGATTCGTTGACGGGCCAGAGTTATGTTTGACATCCTCAGAAATTCTGCGTTTTTTCTTTCGGTTTTTTCCGCTAATGTCTGCAGATCTAGAGGCGATATCTCCGTCTGGTTTGGCATCCTTCAACGTTGCTACAAGCTTTTCCAAATTGATTTCCGCCGAGTTTAGAGCAGTAATAGATCGATGGGACGGGCGTTTTCGTTTTTTTGACAAACGGGATGATTGTTCACTGACGGGTGCAGTGTTCATAGACCAGCCAGGAACATGAAACGGCGCCATAAACCGAGGTGGTATTAGTGGAATGTGGAATAAGCAACGTAAAACATTGTCATGCTATTACGTAACCGAGTGGGAGTTTTGCCTCGTGCTCAGGATTCTATAGTCAAATAAACTCTCAATGTAACAACCGCCTCCTTGCTACCAAGCACTTATAAGGCCTAATGGTTCAGCCTTCAACAAATCAACCCTGACCTAGACCAACTTTGGCCCCTCCCCCATGGACGCTGCATTACTCAAGTCGGTAAGCGTGAATCGGACCCAAATCTAACCCTCTCCCAGATTGTTGAAAGCTAAAAAATCTTATCAGGGAGACCTAGAATGGCAGCTACTAGAGGACTCCTCGAACGAGTCAGATGGCGAAGACCCCATGCAAAAAATTTCCAACCATGATTTGGCAACGGCGCCGTTGTTGACGCGTGAAGCCTACGAACTTATAGAACGTAGTGGTAGGGCTACCCAGTATGGTGTTCTTGGCAAAGCACTTGCCATCCAGTGCGTTCAGTTGTTCATTTATGTAACAACTCTTCTTTGAATATGTGTGTTAGTTCAAAAGGTAAACGTGAGGTCCCAACCGACCAACGCTTGTACTTGAACACGGTAAGCTCCTGCTTGAAATACCCTAGATTTCAGAATCTCATCGTCGTTCATTTCACTAGAACGCGCCTTTCTCAGCGATTATTTGCGGGGTCCAAGGTAGGCCTTATGTAACACGCGATCTTCCTTCTGACCCTCTTGTTCAGGGTCCGGAAAGTCGCATACGGTGTCGACGATTTTAGAAAATATGTTAATATCCAAGTTCGCCGCGATTGGTTCCTTGACAAAGCCCCTTTGCGGACTGGTTCTGCATTTCGGGGAAGGTGGATCCAGTTCACTTCCAAATGAAACAGCATGGCTTTCCAAGTCATTATCCTCTCATGTTGCGGGGCCTCCTGTCCACGTCTACGTGTCTCGTTCAAGTCTCCAAACTATGCGCACCGTCTACGCACATTTGGGGGAAAATGTCATTGTGGAACCTTTAGTGTTTCATAATTCAGAGCTTGATGCGGCTGCGATTTTCTCCATGATGGCAGTGGGATCACCCGAATCAGCACCTCTCTACATGCAGATCATACTGGTGCGTCATGTGTTCCTTTCATGTTATTCTCTAACCTTGTTCTCTTAGTCTATCCTCAGAGAACTGGGTGAAAACTTTACTTATTCAGATTTCATGAAAAAATTGGATGTGTCCAAGCAGAAATTCAATATCTCCCAACTGACAGGCTTGGAGCAGCGACTTTCATTGCTCAATTCTTTCTTGGAACCTAATAAGAAGCTGTCAACGAGGTCGAAACGATTTTCTGCGGGTCAGTTAACTATCATCGACCTATCCGACCCATTCCTAGATGCAGCTTCTGCATGCGGACTATTTGAAATCATTGTGCGACTGTTTGTTCGTGCAGATGTTGGCACTGGTAAGGTCCTCGTGGTCGATGAGGCACATAAGGTTAGCATTTATGACATTTCAATTTGAGATGACTAACTTACGCAACTCTACAAGTATTTATCTGAAAAAAGTTCAAGTGGATTGACGAAATCACTCTTGAGTCTCATTCGCCAGCAAAGACATCTTGCCATGAGAGTGATTATCAGCACGCAAGGCAAGCTTTTTGTCATCTCTATCATAAATTTTATCTCACTTCATAACTTGTCTCAGAGCCGACTGTTGTTCCACCTGTCCTTTTAGACCTCTGCACAGTGGCCATTTTACATAGATTTTCGTCCCCAACTTGGTGGCAGCACCTCATTCAACATGTCCCAACAGATTTCTCAAAAAACGATGCCTTTGATAAAATCGTGAGATTACAGGTCAGTATTCTGACGGGCGTGTCATTCCCGTTGCTCAAACTCTTTGTTTAGACAGGCCAAGCAATTATTCTCGCCCCTTCAGGCATTGGGCTCTTGACAATGTCTGAAGATGGTGAAGAATGTAAAGGGCAATCTTCGTCCTCGGAGAAAACCAAAATACTTTCTCATTTTGGTCGTCGATATATCGTGATGAAGACACGGCAGAGGGTTACAGCAGATGGAGGTGCCTCCATCCTTGTCCTCGATAGCTAGCTTTGTAGCTAGTTCTTAATCCTGCCAAAATACTCTAATGTCGATAGGTTTAACAATATTGAAATCAATAAATCAACCATGACTCCAATCTAGCCCTCTCAATAGCAGTATTCCAGCCCTTGGAATCCTGCTCCCATTCAACAACACTTTCAACCTCAGCCTGGCCGAGACGTAGACCGTTGTATAGATGTGGAAATACATTTTCTTCTCCCACACCGCCAATGGCTACACACGAAGATCCGAGTCATTAACGATATCATGAGGCATATCGATATCTACTTACCGCCGCTAATGAGCTCCCACTTGATATCTTTCTCTAAATTTTTATACTCAATCCTCAATATATAAACCTTATCGGTATTGGCGAAGAAGCGTGTCAAGGTTCTCGGAATTTGTACTGCGGTGGATAGATGCAAGAAACCATCGGCATTGTCAAGTTCGCTGACAGGAAGCCTTTCGGGAAGAGGGTTTGGAGGAGGGGTTGAAGATGGCACGATTTTATAGATGTAGGTTGGTGTCGACATTGGAGTAATTATGTGGCGCTCAGTGACTGCACTGCCACCCAACAACCTCTTTCTCAACGTAATTGTCGACATGGGCTTTTTCAATCTAGTCCCTCCAGAAAATACAGCGTCCAATTCTGGGTCAGGAAACCCCACAGGTACCACCAGTACCACAAGCACTAATCCAAATCCATTCGGTAGTAAGTCAATGGATATTGTTACACCGCCTTGGAAACAAAACATTAACAGAACGCTTCAGTATTTGGAGGAACTAATCCTGCCTCATCTACCATACCAGCTTCAACAGGAGGTGGCTTGTTTGGGAGCGCGAACACATCAACAACTGCCTCAGGTAGCTTGCCTCTTTCCCATTTGCACCAGGTCTAGAATTGAACCATAGTCTATGACAGGAACGTCTAACACCCCGAGCGGCTTTTTCAGTTTGCCACCAAAGCCAGCCGATGCTAGCAACACTAGTACAACAGGTATTCCTTTGATTCGGACCTCACGAGTCAGGAGAAATGTTGAAACTTTTTTTATTGCAGCAACACCCAATGTAGGCAATGGGCTTTTCGGCTTGGCACCAAAGCCAGGCGGTACAACAGCCCCTGCTGCGACTGGGAACAATAGCACTTTAACGGCTAATGCACCAACCACTAACATCACTGGTACTATCTTTGGGTCGGGGATTTTTGGCAAACCTACAGCGACCACCTCTACCTCCACGACCATTGCTCCTGCAGCAACTGCGTCCGCTTTTTCCCTTGTTGGAAACAAAGATGCACCTTCTGCTCCTACTAGTAAGTCGTACTTCAAGCCTCTACAGATCTCCTGGGCCCTCACCTTTTGAACTAATTAATTAGCAACATCTACCCCGAGCATATTCGGTGATCTATCAGGAAATAAAGGAGGAGAAAAGAAAGATACGCCGTCGCCAGGTTAGTGTTCATTTAGGCTACCTATCGCACCTCTTTATTTCATTTGTCCACAGCTGCTTTTGGCCTTTTTGGTGGACCAAAACTAGGGGAAAAGTCTGATGCAACATCAGGTTGGATGAAATGTTGTACTCTATTCTTCCGTAACCACTCACCACACCTTCGATAGCCACCAAGGACGGTGACAAAAAGGACACTCCGTGTACGTTTCTTGTCCTTATTTCAACTCACCCAGCTTTAAATTGTGCTTAGCTGCCAGTGCGGCTGCGCCTAGTACAGCAGGACCCGTTGTAGCGATTCCCCCTCCATCCATGCTAAGGGGCAAAACGATGGAAGAGATTGTGAACAGATGGACGATTGACCTTGAAACCAATATCCGGGACTTCAACAAATTCGCGGCAGAAGTAGCCGTTTGGGATCGTGCCCTCATCGAGAATGGCAACAATGTGGGTCCGACTTCTGATATATGAATGCTGCACGACAACTTGTATTGACCTTTCTCCCATTTTAGATCGCAGCTCTTCATAGCCATGTTATGACTGCGGAAAGACAACAGAATGATATCAGTGAATCATTAGACCACATTGAACAACAGCAGAGAGATCTGGCTTCTACCTTGGACACTTATGAAAAGGTCTCGCTGGAAATCTTAGGCGGACATGGTGGAAGTTTGAGATCACTGGACACTGGACCTGCTGATAACGAGCGTGATAAAAAGTAAGGTCTTATTAATAGTGATTGAATGAAGCTAATTGATTTCTCAGTTATATGCTTGCGACCGACTTGCATACCCATCTGGACGATCTGTCAGGCTCCCTTACCCAAATGATCGAATCAGTCAATGCCCTATCGATATCGTCGAACCCAACCGAGTCGGCTGACGACCCAATGACTCAAATAGCACAAATCTTGAGTAGTCATCTAGAAAGCTTACAATGGATCGACACCGCCGTTCGTGACGTCGAAAGCAAGACCGCTGATGTCGAAAAACGTGTGAGAGAGTCAGGACATAGTCTTTCAAATCAGGGTACGAAAGCAAGGGGATTTGGCTTAAACCGTTGACATAGCTTATTTGATTGTGAATATTATTATCTGTATCAATTGTGACAAGGTGGATTGAATGGCGAGCATAGAAGACAATTTATGATGAATAGGTCTAGAGAACGCTATATCTGCCCATGGTGCCGGAAGGATTGCGCATTTCTGCCTGCAACGCAGCCGCAGATGCTTCGATAAGCAACCTCTTAATCTCCCGCACTGCCTGTTCAACCTGAAAAGTATTGAAGCCATGAGTTTCGGCGAGATGATATATCCAAAAAACCACGTACCCGGTACTCCTCGTTTGATTCAATGAGAAGATGAAGCTTGGGAGGACCTTCCAGAGGTGGCTCCTTTCCATGCTCATAGAAGATACCCTTGTTGGTAACTGATGCGCCTGTCATGTCGATGAGCTAAAACAATACGCATGGTCAGTTAAAATCAACAGAGAAGAAAGCATGTTACGTACTTGCACCATTGTCTCCTTGTTAGTGACACGCCAACGTGCTTTTTGAGGGTAATCGTTGATGGGAATGATCGCGTGAAAATCTGTGGAATCCAGGTTGGTAGTGGGCTTCCGCAAACCAGATTCTTCTGCCTGCAGTTGAGATTGCAGAACTAGCTTCGAGGCCCGCATCTGAGCGTTTAACTTGGCAACAACACTCAAAGCCTGCTTGTGAGCCGCCGTGTCTTTGCCGGCACGAGCAGCAGCTTCCTCTGCAGCACGCATCTGGCTTTGTATTTTCTCCTCTTCTTTGGCGTGTGCTAAGCGTCGTGCGGCGGCAACAGCACCTCCAACACCCAGCAGACCCTTCGAAGAGTCAGGAGCAGGTCCACGCTTGATCTCTACTTTGAAGTTGCCGAAAGTCATGTCATCACTGCTGGCTGCTGTGGCCTTGACAGCCATCTCCTCGACTGGAGTAACCTTTTCTTCATCTCCGGCTGGTTCGCCGTATGCTTTACGTTCCGCTTTTTCTCTAGCATCACGCTCTTTGTCAAGACGATCGAGACCTTTCCCACCAAATCCAGATCCTGCTGCTTGAGCCTTGCCGGTTTTGACTTTATCCAGGAAGCCTGTCGTGATATTAGATTTGTGGTCAGCGTCGACAGGATACTGTTTACTCACCATTTGCCAGTTCTTCGAGATCTTTTGGCATCGTCACATTACTAGCTTTGAGTGCTCTATATATATCGACCGAGTACCTTTCTTGTTCAGGGGTGATGAATGTTACACAAGTTCCCTTGTTGCCAGCTCGACCGGTGCGACCCGCACGATGAACGTAGTCCTCCATGTGATTGGGAGCATCATAGTTAATAACCAACTTCAGCTGCTTGACGTCCAGACCACGCGCTGCCACCGACGTAGCGATAACAATGGGAACCACTCCAGACTTGAAATCCGCGATTGTCGAATCCCGATCAACCTGGTCCTTTCCACCATGCAGAGACATGCATAGATATCCCTTTCGCATCAACTCGCGCAGCAAGTTATCAGCTGCCTCTTGTCGATCAACGAAAACTAATGTCCTACATTCGGGGTCTTCGTTGTACATTTGCCCGAGAATTTCCAACAATCGATTAAATTTCGTTTCTTCAGAGCGAACTTCAACAATTTGTTCAATTTCTGCGGCAACCACAGAACGTCCGCCAACGGTTATTTCGAGAGGTTTACGAAGGATTTTGCGCGCCAACGAATCCATCTGCTTGGGGAAGGTTGCAGAGAAGAGCACGGTTTGTCTGTCAGGTCGTATGTTATTGACGATTTTCATGACCTGGGGTTCAAACCCCATATCAAACATACGATCAGCTTCGTCCAAAACTACATATGTGACTCTCTTGAGGTTTGTAACACGCCCCGAATTCGCTGTCAAAAGGTCAATCATCCGACCTGGCGTGCAGACAATGATTTCTGCCCCCTTTTTGAGTTCAGCGATCTGATCTTTAATAGGAGACCCTCCATAGGCACAAACAGCCTATGATAGTTGAGGGTTAATACGGATGAAAAGAATGAGGATATGATTGGATGGTAGACATACTCTGAGATTCAAGACTTTCAAAAACGGTTTGCATTCTCTGTGAATTTGGACTGCCAGTTCCCGAGTTGGCGTCATTACAATAGCCATCGGCCCTTCCATTTGCTCCAATGGACGCTGGTCCTTGATGTGGCGGAAAAGAGGTAAAAGGAAGGCGATTGTCTTGCCGGAACCAGTTTTGGCGACACCGATAACATCACGCCCAGACATGATGGCAGGAATAGCTTGCGCTTGGATAGAAGTAGGTGCGGTGTAATTGAGGCGCTTAATAACATCCAGACTGTGAAGATGCCTCATTCAGTATATGCCAAGTATTATAAATGTTTTGAACGTACCAATTAGCTGGCAATCCAAAATGGCTCCATTTCGTCACAGGTCGAGGGCAGTCAACACCACGAATTTTGATACTATCCAGTTCGAGACGTAGAAGGTCGGCCTCTTCATCGGTCATAGCTGCGATATCAGGGGGCGGGATGTAAAACTCTTTACGAAAAGATTCGTAACGTATACGTGCATGATCGACAGCAGCAAGTTCTTTCTTTTTAGCTTTTTTCGCAGCCAAAGCAAGGATATCCTCTGGGTTAAGGTCGGTAGCATCAAGTTCGTCCGGTACCACATCCTCAACGTCTTCCTCCATTCCATTCTCAACCATTCGTTCATCGAGTCTAATCCTGGAACGACCACCACTCGCACCCACAATCTTCTTCATGTCCTCTAAATTGACTTTCTTCACTTCTTCTTTCACATCACTCATGAAAGCATCAAGAGGGTCAACTTCGTCATCTTCATCGACATGCAGGGTATCCTTGGCCTTCGCTTTGATTGCTTGGTCCATGCGATTCGCTTCCTCGTCATCATCATCCACCTCAAGATCACCAACTCCGGCTTCGTCTTCGGCCATTGTCATATCAACAGCAGGCATATCCCCCAAAGTCTCCAGTTTTCTCTTAGACTCCACTGCATCGTCCAGTGAGGCCACCACACCTTTAGCAGGATTGGCAAATTCAGGCTTCAAAGGAAGACCTTTGAGACCAAGACCACTAAGGGCTGACCGATTCAGCTGACCGACGGTCTTGACGGTAGCAGAAACAGAGGCCGGGGCTATGAAGTGGATCAAGTGTTGTGAAATCATGCGTAGTATGCAAATGCCAGGTACTGGACTCACCTGGAACTGATTTGCCTGCTAGAGCCATCGCCTTTGCTTTTGCCTCGTCGAGGGCTTTCTTAGCTTCTCTTTCCTTTTTCCATGCTTCAAGCTTTGCTCTTTTGGCTTTGAGCTTCTCGTCCTCTGGCGGAGGAGTCTGAACCGGCTCGTTTGTTGGCAAAGAACGGGGAGGCGTTGCGGGACGTCGGTCACGAGAGCGAGAACGTCGACGCTCGTCTCTATGTGAGTCTCGTCTTCTATCGTCGCGATACCTATCATCCCGATGACGGTCCCTGTCTCTGTCCCTATATCTGTCTCTGTCCTTTTCATCCTCATATCGCGACCTAGGATTGGCCCTTTGGGTACTGCGCCTCGTTGGCGACGGAGACCGAGGTGAGCGATAAGATTGTCTTACCCTTTTATTGGAAGACTCTGGGGAGAAAGATCTATCCCTGCGAGCCATAAATTGGAAGTTGGGTGTGGGGAAGCAAGAGTTATTTGTACATGCTTGTTTCTGATACCGTTATTAATGCTAAGCGCTGACGTTGATGTTCCTTACCGTGATGACTGCCGACATCCTCGATCCTTCAGCGATTTTAGGGCTGCTCCCATCTTTACTGCCTCATGCTGAGAAGTTTCTCGCATCACCTCAGGATGCTATAGCAGCCCTTGTACATTCCGCTTTGACAGCTTTAGCTTTTCGTTTAGTGGTTATCGGTCAGGTCTCTACACCATTAACATTAGAGTCTAATGTGCTCCCCGTTGAATGGAACAAAAATGGACCAGCACATCATTCATTCAGGTACAGACATGAGCAGAGCAGCCTTGAGTTTCTGGTCAATGTATCAAAACTCGGTACACGTACCCTTATCAACGCTATTGCGCTTGAGGTATGTCGTTTTGAAATTTACACCGTCATCTGCTAATTCTGGTTCAGAGTGATAAAGTTGCAACACTGGACGTATCCACACTCGACTTCACTTCCGCTTCATTCTATCCTTACCATCTTGATGCGTCCAACCAACAACCTCTCGTTTACGGCTTCATATCTTCCAATCGCATTGCCGATTTTATTTCGCAATTCAAACTTATGATTGTCCAAAAGTTATTGCCAGGTCTTCAGAAAGAAGGCTATATTGAAGAATCTACTACAGCTTCATCTTCTAGCGCCCCTGCACCGTCTCAGGATCAAAGAAATCCACGTCCACGACCGCTAACACCTCCTGATGCTCCGGATTCTAATCCGTATCCTCGCTCAACTTTACCTCGAAATCCGTTAGAAATTGGACGAAGGGATTTAGACCCCTTTCCCATAAACCCATTTGCCCCACCTTCAATGTTTCCACCCAATAGTGGAGATGGGATGTTTGTTGGACCAGACCATCCCATCTTTGGTCGTGGCGCAAGAGGTCCTTCTGCAGACAGAGGCCCTTGGGGCGGTGACGGTTTCCTTCCACCACTAGGTGCGCCTCCCGGTGCTAGATTTGACCCAGTTGGACCAGTCTTTGGAGGTAACAATAGCAGACTGCCCGGAAGGGGGAACGTGCATGATCCAGACAATGACGAATTTATGCCTCCCGGTGTCGTAAGTCGTCCTCACAAGTGAATTAACCTTTGCTCACTGCGACTATCAGCATGACATGTTCATGTAGGCAGCCTGAATTTTATGTATCTTTTCTTACACAATGTCCCAGTTCGATTTCGTCATCAATGTATAAATAACGCAGTTCTATCTCCGAAAAGGGGCACACCCAATTTCACTTCCCAATAAGCTTTGTAACCTCTGACATTCAACTATGAATACACCTTCAAACTCGTCAGTACGCCGAAAGAATCCTATCATACCAGGATTTAGACCCTCACCAAGGCCCAAACAACGTCCGATACATGAGATGACAATACGAGAACTACAGGACCGTCACATTCTGAATACAAAGTTATTGGCGTCTCCGTACGTGTTTTGAATCTATCAATACTGGATAAGATATCGACGGCTGACCAAGTGTCATAGAGAAGCGTCGACTTCAACGTATGTTCAAAGGGTACTAGCTGAGCAAGTCGCTGTAGAATCCCGATTGATTGAGCTTGATGGAATGGAATCTATCAATACAGGATTAAGGAGAACCGCTATAAAAGGGGAAAACGATATGAATGTCGATGTCGCACCGGAACCTCCGACAAGCAGGACTCTCGAGGCAAAGCGCAAAGCGCTATCAAAATTTGTTGAGTTTCGATCAGAATTTTTAACTTTCAACTTCGAGGACTCATTCCTATTTGTAGACTAACAGTAACCACGAATCAGGTACGGTTGGTTCGCTGAGTATGCAAGAGGCAATGGAATTGGAACGTCAGGCCTTTCTGCAAGATAGGGAGAGGCAGAATCGTATAGAAGAAAAGAAGAAACGACTTGGAAAGCCAATCAAAGGAGAAGTCCTCACAAGGCAGGAGAGGGAAGCTCGTATATGGGCATTCATGTACTTTTTTCCCCTCTCTGCATAACGTCTACCATGGTCTTACGACATCTTATCCAGGAATCATAAGCCAACCGAGTCTGACTTAGAAGACGACTCCGATGATGAGGAAGACGACGATCCAGCAACCTGGTTTGAAGATGATCAGGATGATGGACGCAAAGGACAAGATATTATCGATCCAGACGTTGAAGATTTTTCAGATATACTCCGAGTCGACAAATCCCGGATTCATTATAACACATTCGATCAAGCAGGCTATGAGGGAGATTGGTGACTTCCCCCCTCTCTCCATCACTATTGTATTATATTCTGTATGAGATGTTCGCCAAAGACGCAAATGATGTGAGTGATATAGACCTAGACCTGTGTATTATTTATGGACACGGAAAGTTTGACCTTTTCTTTGTTCCAAGCACACCATAAATTTGAATTTGAATTATATAAACCTGTAGTCTTGGTTGGGCGCATCAGGTATCACATTAAATAGTCAAGTTGAGGCGAAGGTAGAGAAAGTGAAAATGGTGGTGATTCCCCTTGCCCGAGATCACCCATCGCAGCCCGCTCTAATGTTTACTTAGTTTATTTATCCTCTGATCAAACACTGTGCTCTGCCCAAGTTCATACGGAGCGATACGAAAAGTCGCTTTTAGAAGCCTAGGTATTTCTAGACGGGGGCCTTTTGAGCATCCGCATATCTGAAATTTGATTGTAAACTGGGCGGCTACGTTAACATCAGTAATGCGGTAGCACACACAATTCGAAAGCACGAACTCTGCGAGATCGCTCAGTTGGGAGCTGGACCCTAGTCACCGAGCTAGGTATGGTCAAACGTTCCTGGTCTACCACAATTCGTTCCATTGCGCTTCTTCCACTCAGTCTACTGGCTACCATGCCGTTCGTCTCCTTATAACAACTTTTGCAGACTCTGTGGAAGGCGGCAGGCGCGGTAATCTCAGTCAGCATTGGATCATGGACGACATGAGCCGGGTCCAGCGGGGTTCGATGCGAGGAACAATGATCACAAAATATTCTGCCACATCTACGGCAATGCTGCGTTGAACATCAACAAAAGCTGCTCTGAAAATATTTCAATAACTTACATGCTGTGTGAAAAAAGTAAGATTAGAAAGTGTAGTGCAATGGAAATAAAAACCTTACCCGTCGACTGAGGAAGCCAAATCTATGCTGACAATCACGACACTGTTGAACAGCTTCATCTCTTTCCCATTGTGGGTGCAACTGCTGTGGGCTAGGAAAAGTCCGTTGCGGGGTCAATGCCTTTTGTGGAGCCTCATGAGTTGGCACACGAAAATCGGGCGCTTGTGTGAGATGCGGAGTCAGATCAACAGGTACACGGGATGTTCCTGCACGGCTTAAGTAATCCGTAGAGCCAGAGGATCTGGAAGCTGGCCTGTGAGTTTCAGGCGTAGAAGAAGATTGTGGATAGTGGAATTCATCAGAACTACCGTCGTCGTCGTCTTCATAGTCGTCTGTCGTTTAAGAGATGAGTACTTCCTCATTGAGGGGAGCAACCAAATTACCAGTATCAGAGAGTAAGAGTCCTCGAGCACCAGCTGATAATCGCCGACGTTCTAAATCACGACTATATGTGTTCAGCAAGACTTCGGCTTGTGTCTTGCGCTCAATCTCATCATCTTCTGTTTGAAAGTCGTGATTCATTCGTTCAGCAAATTTTTGATACTTACTGAGAATTCCTTGTCTCAATTCAGTCGTTGCACGCTCTAATTTTGCTATTGCACGTCGTATTTCAATTGAAGAACCTTCATTTGCATCCCAATCGTGAAGCTGGTTGCCGACAAGATATCTGGCTCGTGAAACGTAGTCTTGGGCAGATGTTAAGAAAGTCGATGACATGGCACCAAGTTCTTGTCCCTCCCCTGAATCTGGCGAATTGTAGGCTTTTTCTATGTAAGGAATCAAATAACCATCGAGGTCAAGGTGGTACATGGTGCCGTCCGGCTCCAAGAAAGGTGACGGAGGAATGTCCAATCTACGACGCATGATGCGGACCCATCGTCGGCGCCGCACCCACTGTAGATGTGGACGACCCGGAGTAGCGGAGGAAAGGGTGCCTCGAGACGTAGCATTGCTCGAAACAATCCTTTCCAGTTGGATGGGCATCTCGGCGGTCCATTGGTCATCAGGGTCATCGAAAGACTGGGTATATTGCCATCCTTCGGCTGCATCAACAGCTGGATGAGTGAAATCGAGCGTCCAATCCGACCTGAAACCATGTCATTTTTAAACGATAACAAAGGCAGGAAACCTACAGCCAAAAATGACTTCGTTCTACTCCCTCAGGTGCAGGGTGGTTGAGGGTTGTTGGTCTTGGTAGAATCCAAGAGGCTTCACGGAGTGGAAGTTGTACTCCACTGCGACATGCTGGAATAAGCTTGGCACCAGTCTCATCGTCAAGGCTCGGTAATTTCAGCTCAAATGGCGATCGGCGACCCGGGCGACCTAGACCCGAAGCTGAGAATTTAGACCGACCTCCAGAGACTGCAACCATTTTTAGACGTGCGTCGAGTCGTTGGTTTTCGTACACTATGAGGGGGATCGCGGTATGGACGAGGAAGAGATTATACGGTGTCGTGGTGCCACGCCAGCGTTCGGCTTCAGCATTTTGCAAAATCTAAAAAGAATCCTTTGAGATTCGTGTGTAGACCCCAATATTTGGAGGGGTGCGTACTTCACATATCCAAACCTCAAAGACTGCAGCAGCGACATCATATGCGGTCTCACCCCACTTGTTGCGTACCAAGGGGTCCGCATTTTGCTCCGTTAATAAGTAAAGAACAACGGGTAAGTGACCCTTAGAGGCTGCGTTCACTGGAACGGAGAGATTGCTAGATTAGATACTGAAAATTGACAGCCAAGGGAACAGATAGTACTCAAGGGAGTCCAGCCTACTTTGCTTCGTATATCAACACCACGACCATTTTCGGTCACCGAAGCAGCGCCTCCTTCTTCGCAAAGCCTCCGTACAATGTCAAGATAACCCTGCAATGTTTGATTCAGACACGATCCAAAAATTCTATAATTGTAACAAAACCCACTTTGGATGAAGCATTATGCAAAGCCGTCCACCCATCGGCATCTCGAGCATGAACATCAGCCTTCCCTGGCACAAGGTAGCTTACAATCGACATGTGGCCATTCAAGGCCGCCTTGTACAAGGCCGTCTAATTTCCTGAATATTAGCATAACTTGTAAACGCTCACTCAGGATAAAGCTCACTTCGCCTTCCCTATCTTCTAAATCAGGCATTGCTCCACAATCCTCGATTACTGGATGGATTATAAGCATGCTGAGACGACTGGGACAATACATATTACTTACGCCAAACAGCCATATCATAGTATCCACGACTTGCGGCGGCATGCAGTGCAGTGAACCCTGTTCGCAATGATGCATCGTTGGCAAGGTTAAAGGGCTCTACCTCTGCACTTTCAAGGGCATTTTTGAATAGTCTTTTCAAAAGTGGTAAATCTCCGGAGGAAGCAGCAGCATAAAGTGATTCGAGTTGGGCTGGAGAAGGATGAACTTGTCGGGGCGACAAAACATTCATTGTGTCAACATCTGTATTCGGGGGAGCAGCGGGATAAATAAATTCTTCGTCGTCTTCTTCCAATATATTGTTATCATCTTTGTGCTCAGTGCCTTCACTGTCATTTTCGTGACCGGACCTTTATAATAATATTACGATTGAATTTCGCTCGAGGGGTAGTCCGTATTTACGTACTCAGAGTCAGCCAGATCAACCATGTCGAATTTGACGTTAACAAAAGGGTGACATGAACTGTCCACCACCTCTTGAGTCTTGAGATTTTGAGAGCTTGACCAGACAAAGCCATGGCCAAACTTTGAACTTTCAGAAGTACCAGCCACGTGATCAGACTCAATTTGAGTATTAACTTGATTTACTAATACTTGTGAATAAACGGGGACACATCAGAAAGATTTAGTATGAAAGAAGTTCAATGGTTCATTATCAATAATATCGGTCTCTAGTTACAGAAGAAGGATCAAGCAAGGATACTTAAAGCCTACTGGGAACTATGTATATAATAAGTTACGTCTTTTCGAATCATGTCAAAGGTTTCCACATGAAGAGTCACTCTGATTCACAGGTTGAGAGCCTTTTCAGAACGTATTTGGCGCCTTTTGGCTCTCTCGGACTAGCACGTTAGAACTCGCCGAATAGACTCCGTGGACCGTCAAGCCTGCAGGGCCGGCGACTGTAGAGCAAAAGGAAGATTGAACAATATTGCTACAATGTCACCGTTGACAAACAGAGGACCGAGAGGCCTCTACTAGTAGTATCTCATCACGAGCAGTTCCTTGACGTTTGGTCTAATTTCAATAGAGAATCGACTAGAAATTCGGTCTCAGAGATATGATATCTTGAAAATTCTTGGAGATACAAGGACTCGGATGAATGTCAGATGAGTTTGCAGATCGGATGAAGGTTTGGAGCCAAACGACAACCCCCGAGAGCAGGTACACCCCAAAATGAATGTTATCATCTTTCAGATGATAGCAGAGGACATGCAGTGGCAGAAAGCATCGTGGTAATGACAAGTGTAGTAGTATTATGTGATGACAAATAATATAAATATTACACAACGGCAGAAGTCCGGTGGAAGTCCGGTGGAAGTCCGACGGAAGTCCAGTGGAGGACAATTTTTTGGAGTCAGCAAGATATACTTTGTAGTGGAGACGAAGCGCAGACGAACTTGCATGCACGGTCTACATTTTGGCGAACGGTTACAGTACTACTTCCGATCCAAGGCTTACATATACCGACGAGTTACGTACTATCTTTAGTAGGCTGACGCCATAAATAAGTAGACCCTTATTGATGTGCATTTCCTGCTGAGAAAAATAGGGAAATATCGCAAAAACAAAAAACTATTTTTTTAAACCGACTTCTGGAGCTCGCTGAAGCACCATAATCGCTCATAATTGGGAGTCTACTTCATCCATCAAAAGCTGACAGCCATCATAGACAGATCGATGGTTCTTTTTTAACGAATATAACATAATATGCCTCGTAAGTACTAGTCGAGGAAGGCTTGGCATTATTTGGCCCAAGTCGGGAGTCAGCTGAAAAAATGATCTGCTTTTTTTTACATCCACGGACCAGAACACATCGATTGCATTCTTTTGCCCGCTTCTCTAGAACCATATCCAGAACGACAATGGCTAATCAGTCAAACCAGCCCATAGCTGATCGTAAAAATCTAGTACCCTTTTCATCGCGTTTGAGGGAGGGCAGAGCTCTTGCGCTCGATGTCTGGACAATCTTCAAGTAATCAACCTACCGCAATGCCCACATAATCGAAACCCTAATTACCCTATCCTAGCGTCGCTAATCTGCCAGCAGATTGCATAAACCTTGGCCAAGGCTACATGAACTTTGCACCTCCAAAATGGGTGACCGAGGCAGCTGAGCAAGCGCTGAATGTGGTAGCTCCTAATCACTATTCCCACCCACGAGGTCGCATTCGCCTCCGCGAAGCTCTCAAGGCATTTTACGGCCCACAGTTTAATAGAGATCTAGATGTCGAAACAGAAATTCTGGTTACCAGTGGAGCGAATGAAGGTATCAGATAGTAATGATCAGCTCCGAATTAGCATACTTATTGAATCTTTACAGGACAATATGCAGTCTTCACCGCATTTTTAGAACAAGGAGATGAAGTTATCATGTTCGAACCATTCTTCGACCAATATCTTCCCTCTGTCACCTTCAATGGTGGCAAGCCCGTTTATGTTCCATTGCACCCACCCAAAGACTCTATCAAAAACCAGAAAAGCAACGACTGGATCATAGATATCCAGGAACTCCGGTATGTGATTTCATACGATGGGATCAACACTCACCTAAATGTCTTTCAAGACGTGCTGTCACTTCACGCACCAAGATGATCATTCTCAACACCCCTCATAACCCCGTCGGCAAAGTTTTCACCAAAGTTGAATTAGAGGCCATTGCAGCAATCGCTGAAGAATATAATCTTCTCGTGATGGCAGATGAAGTGGTATGGTCAAAGGTTTTCTCCATTACTAAAAGCCCCTTATATCTATCCCCTACCAGTACGATTGTCTGGTATTCGATGGGGTGGAACATGTTCGCATTGCTACTTTACCTGGCATGTGGGACCGGACTATAACTGTCGGCTCGGCAGGAAGTAAGCAGCATTCTTTCAGCCTTGGAACTGTAATTCTGATTGAACATGTTTACAGAAACATTTGCCGCGACGGGGTGGCGCATTGGCTGGCTTATCGCCCCAGCTTCTTACATCCAACCCACACTAGCCGCAAGTACTCGCATTGTTTTCTGCACTAACTCTCCATTACAAGAAGCAACAGCAGCAGGTCTAGAACAAGCTAAGGAGAGGCGTTTCTTTGAGACCCAGCTTGCGGAATATCAAGAAAGACGATCCATACTCTGTGATGCTTTCGATAAACTGGGATTGAAGTACAGCTTGCCCCAAGGCAGCTACTTCGTTTTACTGGTAAAACCTTTCTTTTGGACGGACATTACTTTGGTTCTCAGCAGAATGTAGGATATCTCGAAAGTTAATTTCCCAGAAGACTACCCCTTCCCACCAAGTATTCTAGGAAGAGGACGGGACTTTAGGTCAGCTTAATTATTTGGTAACGGATGGCACTTCTAATAACTCAAGGATAGGGCGTGTTGGTTTATTGCCATGGAAGTCGGTGTTTCTTCTATCCCTGTTAGCGAGGTACTTGTCCCAATTTTTTGTTCGCCTATATGTTTTAACCTTAACGTTCCATTTAGTTCTATTGCGATGAACATGCTAACATTGGCGAGGCCTATGCAAGGTTCGCATTCTGCAAAGATGTCGATACCCTGCGAAGGGCAGCAGCAAGATTTGGGAAGCTTCAGTCATACATATCGACTCTATGAGATCTCACCGATTATACCAGTCTAAAATAGATGTATAAAACAATTGTTTATGAGGACGCTTCTCCTGGTTCACGCATAGCTTCTACTAATTGGTCCACGATAGCGGATAGGTTTTCATCCTGGTTCCTGTTTGTAAATCCATAGTAGGATGGGTTGCTGATGACTCGTTGAGCCAGGAATGTGAATGATAGTGCATCAACCACCCGCTGTTTATCTATGTGGTGGTGGAAAACAGACTTAACCCAACTTTGGAGTGTTTTCGTTTCAGTGAGTTGCGATTCCACCGGTAAACCATCGCCCAAAAAACGAGAATACGTCTCCAAGGCCTCCGCTTGGCAGAAGAGGTGGAATTGACCAGAGCCCGTGTACCGCACTGCATGACTCTGCATCCTGACTAGTTCGGTCAAGGAGTAGTCCAAGATTTGCCGTATGTCAGAGCCCTCTTGGTTTTGCACGAATTGCGTCCCCATCACAATGACAATTGCCGCCCGTACGGGCACAATCCAACATGAATCTTTTGGAACTATAAGAACGCGGATAGAACCCTCTGCGTACATCTCCAGCATCAGATTACGATCTGACTTGCCAATCCCAGGATGGAAGAACCCCACGCCTTTGCTCACGAAATCAACCAATGCCTTGTCGCTGAGTCTGGCACAGTAACCTCCAATAAGGTCATCAGAAATATTGACATCTATGTAACCTCGTGTGGTTTCCATGTCTAACGTACACCGTGTAACGAGATTTATGGCAGTGGATCGACATTGTCCACGAGAGGGAACAAAAATCAGTGCTTGACTTCCTGGCGGTGAATACTGTATAGCCCTATGTGCTGGTCCTGCCATGGCTTTAAAGAGGGAAACAGAGTGTGGTATTGCGAACGTTTGACTTGACATGGTCAATGACTGGTCGCGGTCTTGAGGACGAAAACTGGACAGAGCAGCAGGTTCGACATCTAGCCAATTTGCCAAATCTGCGGGATCGTTGACGGACGCAGATAGTCCAACAAATCTAGCAGAAGTGGACTGCGTAACAATCTTTAAAAGTGAGAGCCCAAGCTCGTAGACTGAATCTAGCCGCTCGAGATTCTCGCACACGACCAAACGCAATCCTTGGATGTTCGTGGGCAGAGCTTGCTTTGAAAGAACTTCTAGCAGTGTTGCTGCAGTAACAATACGAATGGTTCGTGACATTGGAGGCGTCAAAAGGGAGTCAGTTCCTTCATATTCCAGGCGAGCGCCAAATAACTGTGAGCCTGGCCAAAGTTCTGACATCGTCTCTAGGGACACCGCTTTTGTTGGGGTCACAATCAAGATCCATGAAGAAGGTGCTTCCAGAATCGACAGCCTGTAGCAATTTTATGAGAGGTAAATACATTACCAAGGTTTACAACGTACCAGACAAGCATCTGTACAGCAGTGGACTTTCCGCTTCCTGAAGGTGCACAAACTAACGAATGACGGCGGGTTCGTACAAGGTTCCAGAAGTACTGTGTCTGAAGGTTGTTAAATGTGTTTAACCGACGCGAGAAGATCCTTGCTAAATTTGAAAATCCCTCTAGTTCGTTCATTGATAGAAAGGGTAAGTGTAATGGACGTGTATGAGGCGGAGAAGCTGGGGGCATGATCAAGGAATCCATAGCAATGTTAACACTATCCTCTGCGCCCACCCAACGGTCTGAAACAGATCGAATGGTAACGAATGGAGGCGGCTGTCCTTGAGGTATAGAGATGAAGAAATCGATTTTGAGCGTATCAGTGGTTTCGCGGAAGGTAATGCGCGATAACTGAAGAACATTCAGACCAGTAGCGTCCTCTACCCAGATCCAGAAATGTTCGCTTGTACCATGGACAGCCGTGTTCCACTCAAATGCACGTTTGACTTTAAGACAAATCTTGAGAATATCAGCTGCAATGGGCTGCAAGCCATAAAAAATTCGAACGGAAGGAAATCGTTTCGCAGCATCCACGATGGCACGCCCATGTTGCTCATTTAAATGGACTAACTTCCCCAAAGAAGCGGCGTCGAACCCTGCCAACTGGGTAACTGACCACTCATCTGCCCATTTTTCCAAGTTGTAAAGAGTTTCTGCCTTGAGTTGAAATTGTTTTAATGGGTGGTCGAAAGGCCATAGGCGCGTTTCTACAGCTTTGCTCAACTCCAAAAGAACGGCAGTGACGTTGGACCATTTTTTGCTAATAGCAATTTCGAGTACTGCGCGAATAATTCGACCACCGTTTTGAGCAACATAGGCCATGTCCGAGACGAGCGCAAAATCCTCGACGAGTTCCCTGGAAATGTAACCTTGCAAAAGAATATTTACTTTTCCTGCCGGAGTATCAGTGCCTCCCTAAGTAAAATTAAATTTCATATCGAGAAAACGGTGAAAATGACCACTTTAACTTCACAAGGAGCACGCTTCATGATATCCTCGAGTTCTTGAACCTCCGACTCACGTATTTGGATTTGATCAAACTAAATAATCGTCAATAGAGCATTACCGCGACATGATTGAAAACTCCTTGCCTCAGTACTCTTGCAGAGCATTCCCAACACATCGGCTTCAGACATCTTGGGTCGAAACTCCTCAGCAAAAATTTCCATGGAACTATGGCGAATGTAGTATTTTGCCGCGATCCTGCCGAGGTCGGTGATATGAAATCGTCCATGTTGATTTTCCAATGTGATCATCTTCGTTTCTGCCAGTTTATGGGCTGCGAGATTGACAAGTTCGTTTCTTTTGCCACCCAACTGAGGATCATCGACGACAGAATCACGCACAATGCCTGGATATGTAGTAAAACAGGGTTACTTCAAAGGTCAATGAGAAAAAAAAATGGCAATGCCGACCGTAAACAAAGGGGTTGACGCGCATTCTTACAAACAGGTATGTGTATCCAAGCCACTGGACGGCATCGCGAATGTTTGACACAGTCCCCAAGGAAATCTCCGCGTTGAGTGCATCAATCATGCCTGTTTGAAATCTGATAAATGCTATTGAATAAAAACACTGGGATCACATATGTGTGGGCATCTCACTTGGATTCAATAGGGATCTAACGTAAACAGTTAGTACCCGATGTGTCTAACTGAGTTATGCTTACTTGGGAAGTGATCGCATCGAGATAATAAGTCAATTTGTCTTCGGTTGTGCAAATGTAGCCTTCGCCACTGGTTTCGAATCCAGGTCGACCGGCACGTCCAAACACTTGCAAAACGTCAAGCACTGATAGATCGACAAATTTGCCTTTCATGCTATCGTACACCTGTGTCCCTTTGATGATCACTATGGAGGTACCATTTCATAATGCGCAACGTTGAAAGCGTGACAAGACTGACCAGCATGTGCAGGTAGGTTAATTCCCCATGCCAATGTCGCTGTGCAACAAAGCACCTATAGAAAACCTTCAGATGTCGAGCAAGTTGAAATGAACTTAGGCATTATTACCTTGATGGCTTTTGCCCCAAACATGCTCTCGATCATATTTCTATCAGAACGCAGCATTCCAGCGTGGTGGATTCCAAATCCGCTATCAAACAGCATTTTCATCTCCTTATTCCTCGACTCTCCGATCTTCTGACGATATGCGTTCCATTGAGGGTGTTCCTCGCACAAAAAATCTTCGGCGTTCCCTTCAACAGCAGACATCTCTCGGAGGTTCATTGCCGCTTTCACAGTCTCTTTGCGAGCATGAACAAATACCATGACTTGGTGGCCCTGGGCTACTAGCTCAGACACCTTCTGGAAAGTTACTTGATCCAAGTTCTTTCGTGATTGTAAACTTCCCGGCTTTCCTTTGATTCCTAAGAAATGTTGTTCAAGTGGTACGGGCCGAAAGGATGAATCAAAGTAGAAAAGCCCTTTGTAAAATGAAACGCTGTACGAGGTTCGGCAAGGTCATAGGGTCAAGTTAAAGGGAGCAGCACCTTAAAAATTCTGCGACGTCTTTGTAATTTGGGAGGGTTGCGCTTAGGCCAACAATTCGTATCATCGATTGGCTAGATTCCACCTGCGTCGTCGTTAACGAATCATAGATAGGGTCACTGAGTATGTTGAAAAGGCACCTGGCGCAGCGTTCTAGCCACGATGGTCTCGATAACTGCACCACGGTCTTCATTCAGTAAATGCACTTCGTCGATGATCAACAATTTCAAGCTCTGGAAATGCAGTTAAAAATCAAGCAAGCAATTAAGATATTTGTATCTAACCGAGACAAGTTCTCCTTCTCCAGTTGGCTTTCGTGTCACAACGTCCCATTTTTCTGGCGTTGTCACAATTACTTGGGTGCTTGCAATTTCGGCCCTCGTCAATTGCATATCACCTTGGACAGAGTCAATAAGGTCAGCAAGAAAAGACTAACCTCACCAGTTAGTTCCCGGACTTTTATCGAAAGCCATGCCAGCCTTTTGCTTAGTTTTCGTACAATCTCTGAAGCTAATGCTTTCATTGGGGCGCTGAAGAAATTATCAGTTCCAGTCATCAAGCAGCATGGCCCAGAGCAACGCACACATATATAATTTTGAACGCATCCAGGCTGATAGTCTGGCGTATGTGCACAGTAGATGATGCGGGCGTAGATAATCGATGTTGATCAATTACTCGGAGAATAGCCAGCATAGCTACGTCCGTTTTCCCCTAGAAATTTTTTGAGTAGAGCGCCTGGTAATGTGCTTGCATGGGCACTGACCGCCCCGGTGGGTGCTGTTCATGCAGGCTTTAGAAATATACACAGGTCAAGATATAGCGGAATAAATGGTACCACATATAAGAAGATTTTCATTTGAATTATAAGCAGTTGGGTAGACAATCGACTGAATCCTATTGAGGGATGTGTATCCCTGATCTTTAAGTAAGTTCGTGAGTCTATGATGAGGACTTTCGAGAATTACAGCGAAACATCCTTTGACTAGTTCCTCAAGCTCAGAAACCGGTATGAGACGTTCTTCTGCCCTAGGTGGGACTGGTCTCGCAGGAGGAACGATGACTTCTTCATATTCCTGCATCAAGGTGATTAGATGAGACAGGACTATATTTAGGAGGGCCGACCTCGTAAACTTGTCTATCTGTGCCAATCGGCAACATATACTTTGTTCCAAACTGGGAAACGACATTCCCTTGAGACGGTCCGCTTGAGGAATATACATGTGGATAAACTTCCTGGGTGGCCTCCTACACCTTTTTGAGAAAACGTTCTAACAACATTTATCGATGAAACAGTACAGACTGCAACGCCTGAAAACATGGGACGCGCAGAATTGGAACTGAGTTGCTCTTGCATCCGCTTACGTGCACTCTGATTGGATAACGAATATTTATCGACTATAATTGGAGATTGTAGATCAGCATTGACTTTAGGAACAATTCAAGACACCTACGTCCCGGTTGATTATTTGATAATTCTCGACCACTAGTGACGGCATCCCGCGATTTATTTAGATAAAGTTCTAGCTTTGGATGTCATGAACACTTGAGATATTGGACCGCGTCACGTCCTACCTTTTCTCTGACCAGCGAGCGATCATCAAGAATATCCACAATGAGTGCAATATCATCGAATCCGAGAAGTTCTGCTAATTGAGCAGATATTTCATCATTTGTTAGGGGAGAAGATATGATCGTGAGGAGAGGTTGCAATGACGGGAAGATGTTGGGTTTGCTATTGCACAAATATATTAAATTCTTTGCGTAGCCAAAGCAGAAATTGCTCACCTGTACAGAGCAGTCATAACAGCGGAGCCGAAAGAAAGCGAAGATAAGTCGGATCGGTAGAGGTTTAAAACTGAGTCACTCCAAAATCCATCCCAATCGACGCCAGAGTCTTTGAAGTCATCACAACGGTCGTCTCCGACAATCGTACAAAATCCGAAGCCAAGCGTGAATTATTTCTGTATATCTGAATGAACACCAAGTAAGACTTACTGTACCCATTCGTTTGCAGTATCTTTGGGGGCAGTTATTTCCGACGAGGAGCCCACAAGATCACTGATATGTTTCAAAATCCCTGGCATATTTGTTGCAAAAGCAGATCGTAGTTATAGTTGATGTTAGGGAAAGGTAAGTAGATCCTCCCAAGATCGAAGTCGACGACAGGTTCTCGAGGTTTGATGGAATAAGATCCAAGTTGGTAGTAAACAAGGGGATGTCTGGGGTGATGCCAGTTGACACCTTGAAGATCAACACCACTACCGCTGTTTTCACTTGTGTTCACTCACAAGAAATTTGCTCAGCAGATTCGAGATTGGTTGTACTTGGGATGCATTGGATCCCCCAAGTTATGATATCAACCATTTTTAAAAAGTAATTTATTATTTATTTAGGTTAACTTGGGTAGAGGCGACTTCAACCGTGCAGCGTCATTTTGTTTACCAATTCCGAGTCTGCTGAGGACGTCGCGAACTTCACCTGCATTTCGTGACAAGTGCCTTTTGGTTCTTGTCCTTGATCTTGTTTGAGTAAGTCTGAGCATAGGGTCGCCCCCAATGAAAGACGATACATGATCGAGGGTGGAAATAGAACTTGGAGGGCGGACTAGTGCAGGGTTGGACATGCTGCTGCGGCCTTCTAGAGCTTCTCTGAGGTCGGTCACGCCTAATCCTCGTGTGGATCGCGTCAAGCTTTGCAAGGAAATATTTTCTATGTGCATCAGGGCGGGCGATATCTTGAGAAGAGGCGAGATCCCATCTCCACGGAAGGTGGTTTCATAACCTGAAGAACTCTCGACTATCATGCTTTACTCAGGAGAAGGGAATAAACGAGTTCAGCTGAGATACTCACAATCTCTCAGCGCTAGATCTGGGGTCCATTTTGGGGTCAGCCTACGATGGAGTCCTTCTTGATCGATTCCAAGAGCGTCATGAACTGTCCGACAGGAGGTGAGAGCTAAGAGTGCTTCATTTGTATCTAAACCGGGACATATATTGACGCTTGCAGATTCTTGCGTCGATGACATTTCTGGCCACAAAGACAAAGATGAGATAGCCTAAAAAACACGGTCATTGCAGATAAAGCGGGGCAGATTACGACATACCTTCTCGGCGAGAGCAATGACAGCGCGTACTGTCCAGACCTGGCCAATAGTAAGCCATACATGGGCAATTATAGTTCTTATGGCGATGATCTGCTCGATAGCAGCTGAGTCACAGTCAAGAGTTTTGACAACTGTATCTAAGGCCAGAATCATGGGGAGTCCTACGAGTAACCCTCTGATAGGTAGCTTCACTTGCACTGTAGTAAGAATTTTCAGAAGATTGGCATAATCTTGTTCCGACGCCTGTGCTGATGTTATGAGACGAGAAGGTGTCTTATCCAGTAGTCGAAGAACCAGAGACTCCTTTCGGGCCCTCGGCCCATGTGTATTAGTCCAGGAACGTCGATTGTTGCTTTGCGAGTGAGATGAGTTGTCATTACTTGTCCTCGGGTTACTAGCCAAAATAACTGAGGAAGGTTCGTCGGGGACCTGAACAGATATAATGTTGGATGGCGTGCCTAAGGCTGGCGATGTTGCCAAGATATACACATAAGCATGTAGAGTATTGAGAAATTTGCTTGCGGCATCAGTCATGCGGGGAAATGCATGGGCAATCTGGATATGACGAGGAGAATTGTCAGCGGGCCTCCGCGCGTGCTTTAAGACATCACTGTTTTCCCCGTGTTTCGGCATCTCTTCGACAATGTAGTATATTAGAGCCGCTGAACATTCATTGCGCACTATTGATTCAGAGTCGCATAGAAGGCTGAGTGTATCCTGCCAGATATCGGGAGGCACCTTTGTCCTGCGTGAGGCTGATTCATTTCCACCTTTGCGGGATGCCTCCAACTGCTTCGTCACAGGCTCCAGAGGAAACTTATCCTGGATGTTGTTCGGTGATTCGGTTGTATTAGCGGTGCGAATAAGCCCCAGCAAACCTTCTAGCAGACATTGTATGGCAGTCGATCTGCTCTGAAGGAAATGGTCTTTATCGCGAACAAGGATGCCCTGAACCTCAATAACTAGCAGGCGATTGATCAATTCCGCCTTCAAAAACAAGTCCAGTCCTCTGTTATCACATTAATAGAGTGACTTACTGCAAGATCCTGTATCTGGTCAGAGTAATACACATGGCATCCCAGGGAAGAAATGCACTCTACCAGGGCAGGCAAAGCTGCGTCTTGAGGGTGAATGGATATACGACGAAGTAAGAGTGTAAGCAGATTGGACATGATATCGGATGAAGACAGGTTAATGAACGGGGTTGGAGAGCTGAAGACAGTTGTGACCATGGCTGTCAGTGCTATGTGAAGAGGAGTGATGTCAGGCGTGTCCTGATGCGCAAGCAGTCGATCCACAAGCCAAGTAGGAATAACATAGCGATACTGATATTGGGCCCATTCCGCTGTCTTCTGAGCAAACCAACAGCAATGATGGAGACTCGCCCATCCATTAACCTGATCCAAATTATCAAATGATGACTGCATTATGTACCCAAGCTGAGCGCCATTGGCATGGCTCAACAACGAGAAAAGTGCACGGAGAGCGGCGTCGGACACATCATTGATGGATGGGCCGTTATCACCATCTATATGAACATGAATGGAAGCTGCTCGTCTCTCAATGGCAGGCCGTGTCCTGAATTCAGCCAGATAAGGTGATACGGGTGCATCTTTCACCGCCGAAGACCTGTAGAAAATTAAATGTTATGCCCATTATGTAAGATGATTGTGACTTACTGTTCATCTAAAACGGCGATGGATATCTGAAATAGAATGGCCATGATGGGGTGTAAAATGTTAGATACTTGTGAGCCAAACTGCCCAACATCATTGTAAAGGGCCTCAGAGTTCAGAGCTGCGGTGAGGGCAGCTAATCCTATGAGTCGTGACCTGGTCCATGGTTAATAGCATTCCTGGAAAGTAGAAGACAGGACGATCTCACCGGTTACGAGTTTCTTGATCCTCGAGGTTGCAACAACTCAAAGAAGCGAACTGTTTTAAGGCTGAAAGGTAATCCTTGGTCATGGAGCTATCAGCCCCAATTAAATGCCCATTTGTATAAGTAGTCCAGGCTGTAAACTGACAGAATTTCAGAAGCAAAAAAGTTCATCACGAAGTGATGAACGTACGACACTGGCTACTCTTGCTAATACCTCAAGGTCCGATGGAATTGCAGCAAGCGTGGCATTGACAGATCCGACAAGGGACGGAGATAGTAAGGCAATATCACGTCTACACTCTGTTGCAAGAGACCGAAAGATAGAAAGGGAAATCAGCAGAGACCTATAGAAAAGATTATGATAATGAGATACTTGTAAGAATGGTTAACTTACGCCCTCGAGCGAATGTTCCCTGCCTTTGCCTTCCTACATTCTACTTTGAGGCGTTTCTCCAATTCGCTGCCAATTTTTGTCAACTTTCCGGGGTGGTTAGATCTAAGTTGGAATGTCAGAGAGTATAAAAGAATTTATCGGCATAATTTACGCATAATAAGTTAATCTGCTGAGTTCATGTGAGTTTGGGGAGTAGCCGGTGAGTAGCGCGGGCGTCGGTGGATAACAAGCATTGAGGAGCTTCACATGGTTGGCGATGAAGAGCAGGTGCATGATGATGTGTCGGGTGTAAGAAAAGAGCGTAAGCCCCAAAGCTCTTGGGACTTGGTCAATGAATTAAAAAGTGTAGGTTGACGTGAAGACTAACATTGGTCCACGCGTGACGAAGTAATCTCCATATATGGAAGCCGTGACAGGCACCGCTTATTCAAGTTATTGACAAATTCCGAGTCGTCTGAACTTCAACTTTGTTCTTCCCCATAATGTGGTACGTTTTCCATCTTTTTGATATTTTTTTATGAAGAAAATTTGCTGTGCACCAGGCCAAGTGCATCCTCACTTTGACGATAACATCCCTGGTGCCCTTTATACGCTTGGGCGCCCTGATCTTTTCTTTCGTCATGACAATCTTTTGAATTTACTAACCAACCATTTACCTGTGCAGATTTGTCCGATGCAGGTTTATAAGTGGCTCGGTTGGGTAGACAACTAGATTATTGTAAAGACATTGAATAAATTGGACTTGACTACTAGTACTGTTGTTGTTCCCAGAGCTCTCCCGCACCGTGCTAAATAATGTCGTGCTGTCTTGGCATTAAAATGCAATGGACGCGCAAAGTTTCTCTCGCCATTCATCAAGCCTTTGGTTATCATAAACAGACAAGAACGAGAGAATTCTTCAAGGAAATGTCTACAAGATCGTACCAGGATGCGGTGGACCACTTAAATTCTTTGCAATCTAACGCTGCAACTTTAGAAGCTGTTCGCGCATCTGGAGGGCGGTTAAGCGACTTCGCCATACCCGAGATGCTAGAGTTCCTCGAGAGAATCGGATACACTGTAAGCGTTTGTCGGTTCTCCGTAACCTCTGACTTGATTCTATCAGCCTCAACAACTAAACGCGCTTAATATTATCCATATCGCTGGGACTAAAGGGAAAGGCTCAACCAGTGCATTCACGGATTCAATACTTCGTTCAGAAATGCCAGAGTGGAAAATAGGTACCCTCTTATTCCTTTTACCAAGTCATCATCTTACAAAGTTTTCGTGATAGGTCTATATACCTCCCCACATATGGTGGCTGTTCGCGAAAGAATTAGAATCAATGGGACACCACTTCCTGAGGATGAATTCGCTAAATACTTTTTCGAAATCTGGGATAAATTGATTGTCAATAACACAGTGTGTTCCTTCACTCGCGCTCATTAAGATTTGTCTCAGGCATCATCTCTAGAGAAAGATCCCTACTACACCCGACATGCCAGGATACTTCCGATTCGTCACACTCATGGCACTCCATGTTTTCTTGGATAAAAAAGTTGATGCCACAATTCTTGAAGTAGGCGTTGGAGGGACATATGATAGCACAAACATTGTCCCGAATCCGGTCGTCACTGGTATCACTACCCTAGGCATTGACCATATTCATGTTCTGGGAAAAACTATCCAGGATATTGCGTGGCAAAAGAGCGGAATATTCAAGGTACATTCCTGTGCTGATTTCGCCATATCTCTGAAACAGCTTGCAGGGAAATGTTCCTGCCTTCACTTCCACCCAGCCAGAGGGAGCGATGCCAGTACTTGAAGCTCGAGCAATTGACTTAAAAGTATGTACTGTGTGCATCCGAATGATTACTTATAATTTGACCCTGCTTCCAGGCCAAGGATCTCACGATCGTCTCGACAACGCCCGAGCTCTGTGAACTGAAGTTGGGTATGTTGATTCCAGAATCATAACATCTGAAAATAGTCACATATCCTTCCCCTTGAACAGGACTTGCTGGTGTACATCAAGTACAAAATGCGGCACTAGCCGTGCGTTTGGCCAAAAGCTTCCTACAATTACGAACAGGGTCATTATTTGAGGAATCTGACCTACCCGAATCCTTCAAGCGCGGTCTGGCTACCACCAAATGGCCAGGACGGTGTCAGACAATTGTTGATCCCACTCGCACAGGTGTTACGTGGTACCTCGATGGTGCTCATACCGTCGAAAGTCTTGAATGCTGCATGCAGTGGTTCGTATCGCCTGGGGTTGGTCTCGCTTCACTTCCTGTCATCGAAGAAAAGTATGTTCATTTAATGATACCTCCGGCGAGACTGATATAACTTTGTTTAGACACTCCCTCCGAGTCCTTATTTTTAATTGTACCAGTGGTCGTTCTGGGGAAACTTTTCTTGCAGTGATAAAGGAAGCGATCGTCTCCCAGTTTCCCCTGAAGAGTGATTCCGTTTTCTTTGACCATGTCATCTTTTGCACCAATGTAACGTACGCCAATGGAAATTCCAAAGGGGGTGCGTGGCAGGGTGCTCTTTTGGTCTTCACTTTACTCTAGCTTCATTTGGTTTTAGATTTAACGACGAAAGCCCTTCCAACGGCTGACCTAGCCGAACTCAGAACACAACGGACTCTCAGTTCGGCATGGTCCTCTCTGCTTCCTGACTTTGATCCTTCCCATATCCATGTTTTACCATCGATAGAGCATGCCATCCAAGAGGTGGAAAAAATCTCGACTGCTTCGCTAAAGCCTGTTCAGATTCTCGTTACTGGTAGTCTTCATCTAATCGGTGGCGTAATAGAGGCTACTGGTTTGTCAGAGCTGGCATTATAGTTTGCATCTAAGTAGACATATATGATATTGCTGGCAAAAGTGCTATCGCATATAGGCCATCTTCTAATGCTGTCTCCTCGTTGTGGTTTCTCCATAGAAAATGATCGACTGGAAACACAGCGGAGATAAGCTACATCAAACAGACTTAAAAAGACTTATACTTATAAACCTACCTGACCATCCAGAAACGTACGAAGACACCGTTTCAATTTACCGCTAGGTGAAGCATAGCGTTCGGCTATCCCCAAAAAGACATCGAAATGTATGGGCTGCAAGTAAGTCAGGCACGAATATCATTGAAGGAATGTTTGGATTGCTCATACCTCATAACGCAAAATGCGCAAATATAAATCGCTATCCAGTAAGATATTACGCACCATATGTAGGTGCCATTTTTCATCAAATTGATGAGCGATTTTGGTCGATATCATTTTGCTTGGTGCTATTTTTTTCTTAGGAGTGACTCTATCTGAGGACAAGCTAGGTCCATCGCTGTGGGAAGAAATATCAGGTCGGCTCTTTGCCTTCCTGGTCCGTTTAGACTTCGAGGTCGGAGTGGGTGAATGGATAGTTAAGTTCGTCAAAACTGACAACAACTCAGGAGAGCTCTGAAGGAGGCGCAACTCAGACAAAATATAATTTTATGATCATAATTTACTACGCACATCAGGAGTAGGTGTTCTTGTAACTCTGGTGCCTACCAGCAAAAATCAGTTCAAGGTGATTGACAAATCATGTGACTAACTGGTCATTCCTCTGAAAGATGGAGAAAGACACTTCGGATTTCTAACGTGAAAAGAGTTGTGAAATATTGGGCAAAGGCAGCAGTCAGTTGATCCTTGACGGCATTAATTTCGATTCTAAATGATAACATTAAACGTACAAGGTATAGTTGCTTTCTACGTCTGATTCGTCACCAAATGACTGCCCTGCCGATCGAATGCCTTTGCCATCGAATTTATAGTCGCCGAAAACCTTCAAAGGAGGCGACGCAGGGCGGGAGGCTAAAGAAGGATGCTGCGCCTCAGGTGCTCCTTGGTCGCTACCGACATCGTCATCTGATTTATCAGGGCAGTGATCGCCAAGGGAGAGTGTGTTGCGTTTCAAAGTCTGCATTTGGGCCAAGCCACTACGGCCAAAAGCCTGCGTCGAAGGCAATTCACTATAGCCCTGAGTCGAACCTGCGAAAGTGCTTCCGTTTTGATAGTTACAATTATCAGTCGAGAGTATGCCCTGTGCTCGAGCTAAAATGCTGGCACGGGAGACAGAAGCGGATTTGAGCGAACTTTCTTCCTTTTTGCGGCGCTTCGCTTTTGGTTTGGGAGCTGCATCTACAAGGACGTCCTCTAAAAATGTTTTCTTTACGAATGGCTCTTCAGGAGAGATCTCTTTTTGGATTAGAAAATTGACAGTCCCGTCGTCAAGAGCATGCTTTTTGGCGCAACTCTGAATATGAGTCATTTTTTGAGGTCCCGACTTTCGCGCTGTCCATTGAACGTTACAGCAGATACATCGTGATATTTTGGCAACATCACTGGCCGATAGGTCCAGGGGCAAACGTTTTTGTCCAGAGCCTTTGGTGTTACTGATCGGCATCGCACTAGACATCGAAGGAACCAGCTCAGTAGAAACTTGAAGGTTTCTTGACGTCCTAGAACTCTTAAACATAAAATAATCAAGGTTGAGCTTGGATGACCTCTTGAATGGTTCGTCCTCCTCAGATGGGTGTCGCTGACATGGAATTTGTCTGTACATTGCCATGGGAGGGTGCATATGCAAGATGCCCCCGGAAGAAGGCTTTGAAACATATAAAGTATGATCATCTTAGGGAGGTAAATGTCAAATTGAGTCAAACAAGGTAATGTTTACTAACCTGGGTTCGTGGCTGTCGATTGAACCTGAGCTTGAGTTTGTACATTTTTGCTCGAATATTTTTGGGGCAAAATTGGTGACTGGGGATCAGAATCTATTAATGCAGGTATTAGCAGGTTATGGAAGGGAGGTAAGAGGTAATACCTGATATGTCAATTGCAGGGATTCGATCAGCATGATGTTTGAAATTATTATGTATTATAGTTCTTGGGGATTGTAGGTTTTCCGCAGAAGTCCTTGGCCTTTTTTTGAGACTTTTCCGAATTTCGATCCTTTCTGGCTCTGAGTCGTCGACAATTTCAGGTTCAATGGGTCTCCGAGTTGAAACCTGTTGGGCAAGTGTGCTCATAATTGCAGGAGTGATAACGGAGTGATTGAGATGAGGTAGTACTAGCCCGACTTTAGCGAATGAGGGTGGCTGTCTTGGAAGAAATGACATGCACTGGATAACATAGACTGGATAACATAGACTGCCGTGACAAGTTCGTCGCAAAGTAACGCGACGCGTTATTTGTTCATGCGTAATTATTGCTATTTTCAATGAAGATGGCGGCCGGGTCACATCGTGTCACACGCGGCAATATTCCGAGCTCAAAGTTCTGAACGAACTATCTCGGGATCTGCTGAGCATACGACGACGATTTTCAGTGCGTTGGAATTTCCTTGACAATTAGATATTCGCCCTGCCTTAAAACACACGATTTTGTCTAATTTTGATCATGTTCAATAATGGGTCTTAAGGGTGCAGAACCTGAACTTCAGGGACAACGGCATGGTAAAAAAAATGTAGTTCCTTTGAAAAACAGCTCTTGTGTATGTAAAGGAATGTGTCCCAATAAAAAATATGGACCTTGTGCAAACCAAATCCGCATGTAGGGCGTTTGGGGCGACGGCGGTCACGGGTCATCTACCTTTTCAACGTCGAAATTTATGGGGCGCAGTCCTTTACATGCACAAGAGCTGTTTTCCGAAGGATTTACATTTTTTTTACCATGCCGTTGTCCCAGACGGTTCGGGTTCTGCACCTTTAAGACCCACATGATCAAAATTCATCAAAATCATGTATTTTATAATTTTTAAGGCAGGGCGCATTTTTTTTTATTACTCGTCAAGGCAGTTCCAACGCACTAAAAATCGTCGTCGTATGCTCAGCAGATCCCGAGATAGTTCGTTCAGAACTTTGAGCTCGGAATATTGCCGCGTGTGACACGATGTGACCCGGCCGCCATCTTCATTGAAAACAGCAATAATTAAAAATTTAATATAAAAGCAAATGTATTTACTTAGCGCGTCTGTATCATAGACAATTACTAGCTATTTCAGATTCGAGTCTCCATCCACAACTGCGCTATCGAACATCTCATACTCTGTATATTCTGAGAGTTAAGACTATCTTCAGTTTGCTCAGGGTACATCATGGATTCCATCACACGGAGATCGCATGCGATGGGCGTGATTACGCCAGTAGTTTCTCCTGCAGAGCTATATGAAGTAATCGTTGCGGCATGCTCTCAAAATTACTCACAAGTACAGGCATCAAGTCAACGTCTCAAGCAAATGCTTGACATGTTTGGAACTTATGACTCTCTTCAAGATATTGCAACTAGGCCGAATACCCCCTTGCCTATCCGACAACAGGCAATTATTCAATTTAAAAATGCAGTGGTGCACCACTGGAGATCTAGAAAGTGCGTCTTGAACATTGAACGTCGATATTTATAGCATTCCTTGGTTCATGTCAGATCCATAGATTACTTTCAGATGAACACAGAACACGCATACGACAAAGGTGTCTATACTTCGTGGATGAAGAAGACGAAACAGTCCGTCTTTGTCTATAATCTTTCGTATTCTATCTTATCTTGAGTAGATCGCCGAGTGCAATGAGGTCGTCGTTTCAAAACTCGCCCGTATTGACTACCCCATCTCCTGGTGAGCAAATAATTATGCCGTGCTCTAATTGCAATTGTCTTACTACGTTCCAAGGCCAAATTTAATAAACAGTCTTGTCGAAACCATTGACACAATCCTACAGAAACGTTATGTTTCAATGGTGGAAGATGATCGAGAAACTCTGAAGTTACGTCGCAGCCTCAAGCTCCTGAACGGGACACTGAAAGAATTTGCGAGTATCAAACTCCCAAATGGCATCAAAGCCATGGCTCAAGTGCCTCATTCCATCTATACGTACGAGACTTTTCTCACCGATCTATAGATTGTTGGGCAACTACAGGTTCTACTTTATGGATACTACTCAAAGATGTCTATGACTTTCTCACCAAGCAATATGACACCACAATACATCACTTCCCAGAGCGCCCATGATAACATCTTGTTATCGCATTTGGTATTTAAGTGTCTGGTCAAAATGGCTGTTTGGCTTTGGAACAAAATAGATCGGTTATCGGCGAATGAACACGGGCGAAATCAAGCATCAGTGGGTTGATTATTTTGCTTGAAATATATTTTACTGGAAAATGTACAGGTTGAAGAGATGTTCCAAAATTCAGCGGCACAAGTAAGAGCTCTGACCTCAATGCGCCAATCTGTTGTCCTTTCCATGTTGCAAAACGATCCCGCTGGAAGTAACCAGTATCTCCGTCGTACAATCTCTGTCCTCACGAGACACATACGACTTTTTGGCAAATTTTTCCGTAGGATGCAACAACTCTCTCATGAGCGCTTCGTCATGTTACCCATGTCTGGAGATCTCATCTTGTTCTATTGGACACATGTAGTGGAATCCACCAACTATCCAGAGAGCTTTGTGGCCGGTATGTCTGCTCCTTTGCATGTTGACGTTGCCTAGAATGGCTTCTGACATCACATCGGCGTATCAGACTCAGACATGGCAGCATATCCCGTCAGGTTCTTGGTTCAAGGCATAGTCTTATTTAAGGAAAGTCTATCGCAGTGGACGCCACTAAAACGAAATGGGATGCCCAACAAAAACAGTGTGTATAAGATCTTCATCAGACTTTGTTTTGGTCTGGATCTGATTCTTCCCAGTACTTTCTCAGGACTTCGTGGAAAATGCTGTCCGCTTACTTATAAATCGTTTCATGTCGTTAAATCCATCAGACTTGGAAAGCTGGATGGCCGATCCAGAAGAATGGGTAAACTTGGAAGATAAGGAGAATGACCAGTGGGAATATGAAATTCGGGTATGCCCCGTCATCTTTTTCGCACTATGCGGAGCTGATCCACTACTTCAGGCTTGTGCGGAACGATTGCTAGTGCAAATATGTAATCAATACTCCGAATTCGTGGTGCCCTTACTGTTGACGATGTTCAAAGAGATGGCTCGTGAGTCGATCGATTCAGACTTGTAAGGCGGGGATCATTTCGGTAGTAACATTCTGAATGTAGCTCGGGCGTCCATAGACCTTGCTTCTGTTGTTCACAAAGAAGCTTTGTATTGCGCAATAGGTCGTTGTGCAACTAGGTTGAAGGATGTGATTCCGTTCAATGAGTGGCTAGAACATACACTCGCATCAGAAGCACGGGACACCAATCCAAAGTGAGGGCTTTTTTTCTGAATTTAGAAGTTTTGTGTTGATCACAGAGTGGATGTAGTTATCCAATTATCAAAAGGCGCATAGCATGGCTGATAGGCAAATGGGTATCCGAGTCCTGTACCTCTGGGAATGACCCTAAAGTATGGGAAATACTTGTTCACCTTCTTCAAGATCGAGGTCCTGGAACCGATACTGTTGTCCGACTGACAGCTGCGGCAGCTTTGCGCGAATGTGTTGATGTATGCATTCATTTCATCCAGCAGCGTCCAACTAATCAGCCAACTTAACTAATAGGATCCAGACTTTGATGCGAATATCTTCGCCCCATTCCTCGCCAACGCTATCACTGAACTCATCAACCTGATGAGTGAAGCGGACACTTTAGAAAGCAAACGTAAAGTGGACCAGAGTCTAAATACGGTTATCGAGCAATCAGGACAACTCGTAAGTGTATTTGCATTGCCTCGAAATGGGCTTGCAATAATTCATAGATTTTACCATTCATGGCTGTAATCACTGAGCCCGTCCCTCGTCTCTGTGGGTGTACATCAGTATCTTCGCCACTTACCCGTCTAACTCATCAGCAGGGGTCGCCGCGGAGAGCGACTTATTGTTCAAAGCTTCCTTGTTGGTTACAGTAACTAAGTTGGTGAAGGTGAGACCTGCGTTGAAGTTCCTCGAGAAAGTTTGTGTAGTATCCTTTGTTTCAGGCTGTAAAAGAGCATTCTAGTTCGCTGGGCGGACTAGTTGTGCCCCTGATCCGCGAGAGCCTTTCCCCTGAGGTAACCAAATTCTCATTCCGTGCTATGGCGGTATCATAAATTGATTTTTAGGTGATTGTTAATCTGGATGAAGACGGGCTGACCCTCTGGCTGAGTGCTTTGCGTAACACCGTTACGATGGCGAGTGTCAACGGTGCCTCCGCATTGCAAGACATTTTCCCCGAAGCTTTAGCTCTTTTATCCACAAATCTGGATTTACTTGGGAGTATCACGCGAATAATTGAATCATATTTCTTACTAGATGCGTCACATATCTTGAGGGTTGGTGGCCTCATTTATTTACATGCCGAACCAACGATTATTAACATATGTGTATCTAGGCGCATGCAACTAACCTCTTCCAAGCTTTTTTGATGACACTTCAAAGCAAAATTGTTGACATAAATGCAAGGGAACTGCTTCAAGCTATGAATCTCCTGGTCCAATTGTCTCCTTCTGGATTGTGGGGGGAAGCAATGCACTCTTCAGGTCTATTCTCTCACCTCTTGAAAACCTCGATTGCAGGCGAGGTCCGTTCATATTCCACCATCTTCCATAGATCTTTCATTGAACCTCTTTTTCAAAGGGCGATACTATTCTGCTTACTGAACATATCTATCTTTTTTCACGGATCGTATTGTCTGATCGCCAAATGTTCGTTCAATTATTGTCGGCATCTGCTCCTGCCCTGGGACAGACAGAAGCTTTGTTATATGAAGGCATTCTTGATCAATGGTGGGGAAAAGTAAGTTATTGTTGAATCAATGTTTAATCCGAGGCCATACTAATAATTTCAAATAAGTTTGATAATATGAGCGAACCAAGGCATCGAAAATTAACAGCAATGGGCATCGCATCCTTGGTCTCCACGGCCAGACCCGAAGTTCTGCAGCGACTTCCCGGAGAAATCTTCAACATCTGGTTAGATGTCTTTGGAGAGTTGCGAGAAGCTGAGGATCAAGCTGCACTCCGGACTGAAGACGAGTAAGTCCCGCATTGATTGTCTGTGATCAAATTCCGTGAAAAACCATACATTTTCCAGTTCTGCGCTCGCACCTCCCGATAGCCTCATCCGGTATTGGGAACTGGACAAGCCGCCTGACGCATATTTTCGTGAAAGCGAAGGCACCCCAGAGTATAACCGTCGGAAAGCAGTAGGTCTTCCCTTTCATTGGAGGATCACCCCACCTTACATGCCCATCCCAGGTCTATAATCAAGATCCCATTCGTGTGACACAGCTCGTTAGTTTCGTTGGCAATCAACTTAGAGAAGCAGAGGCTATTTGCGGTCCGGCAAATTTCCAAGAGTATCTAAACAGGACAGACCCAACTGTCCTGGAACAAATCCAGGCTGCGCTTACACGGGGTTGACCTTGGCGTAGACCCTCATGTACTTTTCCCACGATCGGTCATTTATTTATAACACATACATCTCGCACGTACTTATATGACAGGAAATGTTCATCACTCCGATAATCCTGACTCGCTATAGCTTCCCATTGACCCAGATAAGTCAGTACCCAGATCCAGGTCGCTACTAAATTCGTACTCGCTCCCACCCATCTCACTCTCGGATATTTCAACGGTATACCGATGAGCCTCTGTCACCTTTTCTCCGCAACGCAAACACGCCCAGCGTTGGTCGTCATCAAATTCGTCGGCCGTGCGCATGATACGTTCAGCTATGCAATGATAGCAGTAGATATGGCCACATGATGTTTGATAAGGGGTGCAAATGGGATGTTTGGGGTCATCTGTATAAGAAGTTGGATCCGACGAATTTGCACCGACGGAATCCACTGCCAAGTTTGTAAATAGGTTGGTAGGTTCGGACAAATGAAGGCTGAATGTCGCGTTTTCCGCGCAGATGGCACATTGATCATCAGATAAAGCCCAGAATTTTCCTCGTCTCTGTTGAACCGAGCCAACCGCCTTTATTAGTCTAGATTCGGATGATTTGTTGAATGGCAGCAGATTGTAAAATAATGCCGGAGAAAAAGATGAAGCGATACGATAGAGCCGGCGGCGAATTGTCTTGGGGCTGATAAGGGGAAGTAAAAATAAGAGGAATTCCTGAGCAGACTGCTGATTGAGTGCAAAAAGGATCAAAGACGGAAAAACACACGGTGAATGCATGCCACACCATTTGGCGGTTCATGAACTCGTAACTAACATCACGTCTGACCAATCTTCGTGATGGTACAAGATTCATCCTTAGCAGTCTATCCGCCATTGTCCGGTATCTAGAACATGAACTTGAGAAGGAACATTGCAAAATAATGATGAATACAATACCTTCCATTCCAAAGAAAAGCAATAAAGTTCGCAAGGCCTAACAATGCATGGATAGATTCCGCGGAGTTTAATGCGTCCCAAGCTCTCCGGCGATAATCAGACAACGGTGCGTCAGGCCATGCGTTAGACAGTGCATGTAAACGAAGGCGATTGTGGCAATAAGGCAGAAGCAATGTCAATGCGCCATGTATTATGAGTGTATTGCGGGGCAGCCCTGATGCTGCCAGGAGGACATTAGCCGGCTACCGCATGAGACAATGGGACACGCACGCGCCAGAGAGCCCGAGGAACAATTTGGCGCAACATATCGTAAGTCTTGAAGTTTAGCACCGTAACTTGCTCCAATATTCCATACCGACAGTTTATACAAGGTTAATTGTATCAACAATGTAAATTCGGGCTCAAAACGAGATTTGAAATTCGACTTTCACATATCGTTGAGTTAACCATTGGTAATGGGCTAATTTGGGCAACAAAACATACACTAATTAGGGACAGTGCTTTGTTAATAGGTTCTTTAAGCAATTGGGCAAGCTCTTGGTCCAACAATTCCGAGTCCAGCTGGCCCACGCGAATGACGCGAGAATTCCCGAGCTTTCCTCCAGCTAACGAAGCTTGAATTTCCGCAAGCTTCGGCTGTGCGCTGTTCCAGACAGATTCGAGAACAGAAGAGCTAGAGGTCATTGTAGCCAACAACTTGTAGACCGGATAACAAATAAAAAATAAATAGCCACTCACGTGAATCCTGAGAAACTTTTTTGATCAGTAAATTTACAGTAAATAACTTGACTCGACGCTTCCATCTCCCATTAAAATGTCAGAGATATTGCAGCAAACTGTACTGGACACTCTTCAAACCCAATCTGTGATCGAGGATACACGGACTTTGGTACTCCCTGGTCAATCCCAAACCGCGTCCACAAATGAAGATCAAATCACCATTCTCGGCACCCTCAACTCACTGTTAAGCCGCGATGTAAGCTTATTATTCAGATAAAAAAAAATTGTCACCGACTCTATTTAAGATGATTCGATATGAGACTCATGAAGTGTCCTCTCACGTCCCTACGCCGGAAGGTGCTCAGATCTTGAAAGTCGGTTCTCACGAAGCTCGTGTATGGTCTGCCCTTCCATTGAAAGGCCAAGGACTACCTGTTACCCCTGCTCAGCTTAAATCAAAAGTTGGGGACGAAACAGCAAAAGTAGGTCAAGGTCGAGCTTTCAAAAGCGGATGGATCGGAAAAGAAGGCAATGGTTTTGTAAAGCTTGTGCGTATCATTTAGAGCTCTTTATCGCTCAATAAGTTCAATCCGTTTTCCCTCATGTAGTCAACAGAGATTCAAGATGCTACCCAGATAGACCTACAGGAAATATCTGGGACTGGATCTTTGCAGGCGGGAGAAAAGGTGCTTGCAGATCTTCGAAAACGGAAGCTTGTTATCCAAAAGTGAGCCCAAAATAAATGTGATCTAAACCACTCGTTGATGCACGATCTATAGGAAACTTCAATGGTTTACCGTCCACAAAGGACCTAAATTCAGCACTTCCAATGCCAAACCTGAGACGGACTTGACAGCCGATATGCTTGTATCGTCAGTGCATTGCATTCGCTGATATTTTCCATCCACCTCTAATGCCCACCCACTGTGATCAGCGGATCGTGGAAAACTGCAACCTACAAAAAATACAATTTCGAAGCAGAAGGTATCCCAACAACAGGTGGGGCCTTACATCCTCTCTTAAAAGTTAGGGAAGAGATTCGCAACATCTTCCTGGAGATGGGGTAAAGAAGTCATAACTTGCGGAGAAGATTTTTAAGATTAACCAAAATACCAGGTTTGCAGAAATGCCGACATCATCCTTTGTTGAGTCAGGATTTTGGTGTTTCGATGCGTTATTCGTACCCCAGCAACATCCAGCTAGAGATTTACAAGATACCTTCTACTTATCTGGTACTCGAGTCTTTCCCATTCACAATAACTTGCTAACCGCACGAACCAGATCCTAAGGAGTCCCTTCCTCCAGACGCTGCCTACTACGAGCGTGTTTCGAAGATCCATGAACACGGAGGATATGGCTCAGCTGGCTACCAGGCTCCTTGGTCTCATGAAGAGTCATCTAAACTCCTGTTACGCACACATACTACAGCGTCGTCGGCACACATGCTCTATAAATTGGCTGCAAAATGCAGGAGCCAATCAATAGAAGTGAACAACAGCACAACTTCAACAGAGAATGGCAAACAAGACGATGGCTTCCGTCCTGCAAAGTTGTTCAGCATCGATAGAGTGTTCAGAAATGAAACCATGGATGCCACACATTTAGCCGAGTTTCACCAGGTGGAAGGAGTAGTCGCCGATCGTGACTTGACGTTAGCAGATCTAATTGGTATGTCGTGTTAGATTTGTCCTCTTTACAGAATCATTCAAAGTTTATTTAATCTCTTCGATTCAAATTCAATAGGTTTTATGAGAGTCTTCTTCAGTAAAATGGGGATTGAACAAGTACGCTTCAAGCCTGCGTACAACCCGTATACGGAAGTCAGTCATTCTGTTGATTCCATCTTGTTGGCGCCGCCTATGACATCCTTTGGTTTAGCCTTCCCTTGAGATCTTTGCCTTCCACCCAATGCTAGATAGATGGGTCGAGGTGGGAAACAGTGGCATGTTCCGTCCAGAGATGTTAGAACCTATGGGTTTCCCTAAAGGTGTCCGCGTGCATGGTTGGGGTCTAAGCCTCGAGCGCCCGACAATGATCAGGCAAGTCAGCCAACCAACCAACTTAATCATCCAATATTGAACAATTCAATAGATATGGAATCAACAATATTCGAACCCTCGTTGGACACAAAGTTTCAATAGAAGCCATTAAAAATTCTCCAGCGGTGATGTTCTAAATGCTGTCTACACTAGAGAGAAAGAGGCTGGTCTTTACAGATTAATTACAAAACAAATAAATGTTGTACAGTATACGCATATAATTAGAAAGAGAACACAGCGGCGTTTTTTCTTGATCCAAAGGTATAAACTAGTGCTTGACTCATAAAAAGACCGACGGTGATCCCAATAGTCACGGCAATCATGGCACCACCTATATCTATCCCATTGCCATTGGCCGTGATACCACCTGCTTGCGACAAACCAGACTGGTAGATATAAACGAGTTGAGTGTTGTTTGGTCGAATCATAACTAAATTTACTTACGGGAACCAGAAATAATACACCTGTTACCATAGAGGTGAAAGCCGTACCACCCATACGTCGGGAGTAGACATTGCCAAGGAGTCCAACAGTAAAAGCCCCAATAGCTGAAACAACATCGGATCGATTAAAAATGTAGTGATTGGCGATCTTGTTTGAAGCATATGAACAACATGAGATGACCACCATCACTGGTAGTTGTTTACTTCTCAAAGGTTGCAGGTTTGCCAGGGAAGACAAGGTGGAGAATAGCGGCACAATGAGAAAAGCAGCCCATGTTGGAAATGGTTGGAGGTACCATGGAAATGTTTTTGGACGATAACATCCATTATAAATATCTTGGTCACTGGGGAGTACAATGTGCGTGAATGTCCACGTCCCGTTCAATGGGACTGTAGAGTTGTCGGTGCTGTTATCGGCAAGCCAAGTACCAGTCAAAGACACGGTTGAACTCAAACTAGCAGCAAGACTGTCTAGATGTCGTCGAGTAGGAGGATCTAGGAGAAGGTAGAAATCATTCCCTATCTGGAGGCCGAAACCCTGACACATACACATTAGGCGAAAAATATATTGAAGGAAGAGGCAGAATTACCAAAAATAAGGTGTAAATCAATGCATAGACCATCTTCACGCTGCCACAAACAATGTTTTTTGAAGCAAGTTCAAGTGAGCTGCTGACTGTAGAGCATCAAATATTGTGGTTAATAGAAGATAGATGTGGCATACGAATGAGATATCCTGGCAATATACCAATAATCCCAGAGGACGATATGGCAGTGTAGCAGAAAATCTGGCTACGGATGCTGCTGAGGCCTCTCGCTATGAAGGAGACGAAAATAGATACTGTGATCCTAAAACATTTTTTGAGTGCTTGTATAATAAAGATCAGCAGATGACATACTCGAAGACGTTGGCGTAAAGGGCGCTTTTCTCTGCTACACGAAGTTGCAAGCATGCTAAGATGAAGGCCGCCGCACCTGCAATCCACATGTCGAGGAAGGATCCACCGAACGCAAGAGGGCAGATCAAAGCAGATAAACAGAATGCCAAGAAGCAACGAAAGAGCACAGAGTAGAGGGGTGCGGCGACAAGCAAAGCTTCCAGCTGCTCAGTAGCTTGTTTGGCACTAATCTCATCGTGTACGACAGAACGATAGATAAGATGTACTTTGTGGAGCGCCCCGAGAGATAGACGACCGCCACATTTCACAAAGTGAGTTTCAGAGCACCCAAGCTCCTGGTCGCCGAATGAACATATGATAATCCCAGGAAGATGAATGAATTCAGCCTCTACTTCAAGAATACGAGCAGCAGCCACCAGTTGAGATTCAATACGATGTGAAGGGGCGCCAAAAGTCATCAGAGATCGAGCAAGTTTGATTAAAAACTCTTGTCTATTCATCATCGCTATGCTCGACGTCCTAACTTAAAATATTATATGATGGGAGGGGTAACAAAGCTCACATGAAACGTTGAATTCGATCCGAATACGCTGAATATGCTTTCGGCGAGCTCTATAGTCCATCTGGCGTAATGCATTTTTCTCCAGGTCTTCTTGATCATCGAGCTGTGTTGCCTTCACTCCAGTTAGGCGAGGATCGTCAGGGTCGAGAACATCAGAGCCAAAAGACATCATTGAAAAGGTAGAGTCTCCTCTACGCATTCCATTCACTGCACTGGAATACCCGTAATCGTTCTCCGAGAATGTCGATGCTTGACGCCCCATCAATTCGGGCTGATATTGGCTAGGGATCTGATGAGTCCCAGAATTACCCATCGAGTACCATTGCATCATGTTTGCAAGGATTCCCTCCCGTTTCTGTGTTTGGCCACCACCGTTGTCTCCATTTAGGGATTCCTGTGTATGGCCTGTGTCCGAAAAACCAACACTTTTCCGGAGCCCAGATGGCCGTGTATTCGCTGAAGTAATGGTACTGGGATGTATGCGCTCTGGCGGAGGTATATCATATGGGTGCTCATAGGATGACAAGGAATATTTCCTATACGGATTTCCGGATATACGTTTTGAATTCGAAGTAGACGAGACTGAGCTGCGAAGATGGGCAAAGGGAGCTCTAGAATTGGCAGCATCGCCAAGAGGAATAACGCTAACTCTGCGACCACCTTCATGCCGTTCAGAAGGTGACTCCTCGCCCCAAAACTGCCTATGATTTAAGGGAATTTGTTGTTCAGAGTGTTGTGCAGAACGCCCGGCGGGATTGTGCCCGTCTCGAGTAGATGTCATTTGGGGAAGTACAAAAATACAGGTTTATGAAAAAATTGCCGTTTATGTGTCAGCCACCACTAAACACACAGTTTCTCGGAATGCGCAAACCTAAGCCCCATATAATTCGCATCCGAACCATCGATAACTTTGAATCCAAGCCTCTCATAAAATTTCCTAGCACCTTCATTCTTTGGATTCAATCCCAACCACACCCCTGGAACCCCTTCTTCGTCTTTCAAAAATTCGATCGCCGTTGCAATAAGTCTCCTTCCCCACCCTTGCTTCTGATAGTCTGGCAGAATATTGATATGGAGATGCGCAGGGGAAAAGGAGATGTTCACGTCTGGAGTAGTATGCATGTTCCGCAGTAATTTAGCATATTGGACGTCTCCCGCCTTGGTAGGAAGCTCTGGGGGATATTTTGCTGCGAGAGATGGCCACCAATGCTCTGCTGCGTAGCGTTCATAGGCACAGGTATCTGTAGAACCAAGAATGTAGCCAACAACCTCGTTGTGTGCTTCATCCTCTAACACAAAACCCCAAGTCGTCGGTAGCGTAACGTAAGGGACAGCGTACACAAGGCCTGGCAGCTCGCCAAAATCGTGAAGTTCTTCAGCAGATGTCCCAACATTGGCAGTCAGCAAGCATATTCGGGAGAGGGCAGCTGTGTCACCCTTCGCCGCCTTGCGTATTTTGAGAACCATGTTGCCGCCAAATAATAGAATACATCAGTTATTCTACATTGTCCCGCCCTCGTTGTGGTAGGACATGCATGTAGCGAGCTCCTCACCCAAATACCATACTGTAATATGCATACTCCGTAACCCCGAATTTCTCGCTCATTTTGTTGACTCAATATGACATCTAGTACAGTACATGCAATGCGGAAGTCCAATATCGACTACTAGTTGGCCAATAAAGAAGCGACGAGCTTCATGTATCTAGTCTATCAAGGCCGAATGACTGGAGTTCTCGAATGTTACCCATTTATCGAACCTTCTGGATCTTATCGAAAAGGGGCTGGAAGACGAAGTCTTGAGAGTTTGCCATCAATTAAGTACTCGAATGTCCATTTTACATAGGGCTCGGAATATCGGAGCACCTACGCCAGTGTGTACCAAATATGACTCTGGGATTGTGCAGCTATGCATGGCATGGAATTCCTTCAGAGCACGGTAAAACGCGGTTGGATCCTTCATACCGCCGAGCACGCCCTGTTTGACGTCGTCGGGAAATCTGCTAGCGGGACTAGTTCCAGAGGCTGGAGACAGCAAGCGAGTTTGAAAGAATCAAGTACTTCAATCCAGCTGGCTGTTTGCGGACCCTCGAATCCCATAGCAAGGATTCCACCCCAAGAATGTCCAGCGAGATTGAAGGATGACGGGTATGTCGTATTTGGTGGAAAGTTCGGCAAATGATACGAGAGACATAAGCCAGGACCGCCATACAACACGATGAGAGGGGTGCACCCCCTGTTCTCCAAGTCACCAAAGCGTTTGAAGTACGTCTTGTATGCTTCACCGTTGTGTGGAAAGTCGCAATGTGAACTACCAGCACAGTTCTAACGCAGTGTGGGTCAGAGAAGATGCCGATTTTTTGGTAGGTTTTCGTTGGACCATAGACGTATGAAAGAAACTGAATGGTGGAAATGTAAAGAAGATGAAATATTAAGGTAAGAATACCGAAGTCACTAAGCCGAGTCATCTTTGGTATCGTGTGCTTCGGGCATCTAACGGATAGTGATTTTATGTGTGAAGTACTGCTGCGTCGGACTCATATAAGTTGACTGGTATAATGATACAAAAGATAGTCCTTGTTTCCTTTTACTGGAACCATACTCCAGGCATGCAAGACGGTATGCATGAATCGTGGAGAACATCCTATATACCCTTTTCCTATCAAACGAATCCTGCATCGTGGAGATGACGGTGCAGCCGTCTTTCACTTTCGAGGGCTTGGGAAGTGACTGGACCCAGTTGGGGATCAGATAAATCGGTGGGCACCGTAGGATCAGTCTCCCTTGGCGCAAGTTGTAGGTCTCCTTCCTCTGCTTGAAGTACCGCACGGGTGAACTCATCATCTCCTTGGTTTCTCCTACCAAAGCCGAACCCTTGTCGTAGGAATTCGATGTGTGATATGCCACGAGGGCCAAATGGTGAGTCGAGTTGAGAGACAAAGTTAGGGTTCCTCTGGGTCGGAACACTGGAATCGCGTTGTGCCGCAAGAACTCCACGTTCCCAACGTTTTACGCGCCAGAATCCAAGTAAAGAGGTCAGCAGCACGAACCAACCTGATTTTCAAAGCAGTATTGTTAGTGGATTCGCAAAATAAACAACAAATTTTGGTTGACGTACCGATTGTCATCAGAAGGAACGACAGCCACTCAGTCGTTGCATCTACAACGCTGTTCGTTTGTTGCTCAGTCATGTTGCCGATCGGAGAACCCCAAGTTCTGTTAGACGCATGGTGGTGGCCGTGCCGCGGTGGAGTGTCCGTACCCCAATCGTTCCAATCAGATTTATCTAGTACGCCGTCGGATGAACTGACACGACCTCGCAATGCAAATCCGTACTGAATAAGCGTAACGCCAAGACCTGCTCTCGACCCAAGACGAGCTGCGTGACTGGTATGTAGCAGGTATGTCAACAAGAAGCCAACGAATTGGAAAGATATTGAGACAAGAAGGTTCCAGCAGAAAGAGAAAAGGGAGCCGGTAGGTAATGACCCGACAACCATTTCCCCAATTGAGTCAGGCGCAAAGGGAGCGTGGACGGTGGTTTCCCAGTATGGCGGAACAGCATCAGCTTGTGCAGATGCGTAGGAAGGAGGTGCTTCCTGCCTGGCGTCCTCAGGCACTATATACATATCGTCACCTATGAATAATTAGCCCACAGAACGAAAACGAAGACGAAAAGACACGCACCATCTTGAACTCGACTTGGCGCAGTTGGTTTCGCTGTAACGTTGGAAAAAACACCGTCGTTATTTATGCCACCGCCAATAGGTCCTGATGGACGGGCAAGCCCCATAGACGAAAGAACAGATGCTGGGAGCAATGTCGCCGCAGCTCGCTGAAACCACATGCGGCGAGGACGGCGGCTTGATATGGGGTCAAATTCAGGGACTAGACCATTAGAGTTACCATGATTGTTAGGTAAAGCCAAAGCGGAGGGTAGTGGTGGTGATCCTGGAGGTGGGTAATCATAATCTACGGTATCGAAATTGTATGTTCCCGGAACATGAATCGGGGTCTGCAGTGAAATGGGTGCAATGGTAACAGGATTCAAAGGATGTGCCTCTGATGTAGTATGTTCATCGTCTTCGTCCTCAGAGTAGTCAAATGCTGCCTGCATTTCCACCTCTCGATCATGTTGGGTCACCTGGTGATGAGGTTGAGAATTTGGCAACTGGGCATAACGATGAACCATCAACGTTCGACACTGGACGAAAGGCCGAATTAAAAGGAAAGATAGAAAAATATATGGAGCAAAATGACAATATTGTGGGAGGAAGGAGAGGTTTGTTTACCTCGATTTGTTAGCGTGGCCGTGGCATCAACTTGGCATCAGTGGTGGTACAACTCGATAAGGATCACCGATCCGCCTGCGCACGGATTAGTATATTTCCGCTTGGAAGGTCGTTTAAGAGCCATGCGACCGTGAAGGGCACCTTCACGTAGGCGTTGAATACTGATTTTCGGTTAAAGTTAAAGTTGACCTGAACAATGCTTACAGTCATCCACCGCCCGGTGGGACAAGATAATTTTCCGGCTCAAATTTTATTCTTTTTGCCTCGGAATTTTTTAATCCTTTATTATATACTACAGTGGATGTATTTACACAGTTTCAGCATTCTCAGTTGTTGTGGAGGAATTGGGGAGACCTTAACTATGCGTAAATACGGCAAAACTGTGGTAGCTCCTCGCGAATCACCAATCTTTGATCGAGTTATACCAATCGACTACAAACTCACTGCGCATGGACATCTAATGATTTCATTACAGCCATCTTCTACGTTACTTACACGAGAAATACAAATCAAGTTAACCTTTTTATGATGTAAAATATTGTAAATAAGCCTATCTGCGAGAATCAGAAGGCAAATGAAAATGCTCACATTAACGATAATGAAGGTTAGCTCTGTTCGCATCCCTAACGAGCTTGGTGATTCGCTGACAGCTCTCCATTCTAGATTCCATCATCTTCTCAAACATTTCCAATAGTTGCTCTCTTGGATGAAGATATTCTGCTTGCCGAACCTGATCGACTGGGATGACGGAAATTACCCGCTTCGGTCTAATGCCATCCAACCTCAATTTAAAGCCTTTCTTCCTACGCATCCAGCGGGTTTGATGGGAGGCGAGTGGTTCATTGGTGAAAAACTCGTCATCTCCCATCGGAGGCGATGAAGATGCAGAGAGGGATTGGGTTGAGGGGTCCATTACGGATGGATTTGGGAAAGCCTCCTGAAGCATTGCGCGGGTACGGTAGACCCACATGCGCTCGTGCTGATAAAATGCGACGAGGGAGTCGAGGAGATTGATAGTAGATTTGAGAGGTTTTTCAGTAATTTCATCTGGCATGATATAAAAGTTTGGCTGAGAAGCAAGGACGTGAGAGTTGTCACCGAACTATCATGAGGTTGATCGCTGCAGCAGCCTTTTTGGCCGTCGTCGATGCCAATGTCAATCTCTATCACAGAGTATTCCACCCGTCTATGCCAGACTTACCATATGTACACCGTGCATCCATCTCCTTCTCTCCAGACTCCATCCCCATCGTGGTTCCGTCACCACAGTTATCCGACGCTCTTGTCTCTTTCTCAGAAATGCTTGAAACTCTTCAACATACAGACGGTGCCTTGTACCAGCTAGCTCTTCAACACGAGGGGGACACGTCCAATGCCCTCTGGGACCTTTCTTCTGTCAAAATTGTGTGTTTCATCATCGTAATTTCTTTCATTAACACCTCATGCTTTGTTATTAGTGCCATCTAGATAAAGCCTCATCCGAAACTCTGATACTCCATCTCCCTAACGCCAAAAATCACAATCCATTTGCGCTCGACTACTTTATTTCACCTATACCCCATGATGGATCCTGTCGAAAACCACACAAATCTAACAAAGGTCCCACACCTTCAATGTCTCTCCGAAGCTTCGCAAACAAAATTCAAGATTTGAATTCTACTTTCCTCTTACGAAGATCAGAACCCCCTCCCTTGTATGTTCCAACTCCAGCCATCGAGATATATCTAACATATTTTGTACAGACCAGAGCTTCACGCCCCACCTCCTTTCACACCTGAAGGTGAAATTGTACAACCTGTACCAGAGAAATCCTTTATCCAAAAATACTGGATGTACATTGTTGCCCTTCTCCTTATCCTTCGTACGTCTTTCATAGGGTCCTCTCCATCCTCGAACTCGTTACTCAATCTTCATCTTGCTCTACAGTTCTAGGTGGTTCGGAAGAGGAACAACCAAGAAGAGCCCAATGACCATGTCACAGTATACATTTTATTCGATCTATTCCCAACAGTCGCATATCATGTAATTACAGTAATTCCACTAGACCTGCGTCTAATAACCAGATTCTTTCTATCACCGCGCCTGCGTTCAATCGTGGTTGGTCCAATCCTTATGCATTGCTTTCTTGAACGGTTCGAGCGTGAATTCTAGAGCTGAACAAGGGAAACTAATTTCAAATTTTTCCAATACGCTGGGATCCAAGATACCGAGACTTCCAATTTTAAGGTCACGTTGAATATTTGCGCTGCGCTGTGCGGGCGGAGGGCGATAGAAGATACTAGCTGCCCGCCCAGGGAAGAACATGGAATCTAATGACGTGTTAGCTCATAGCTGTGAGTGACGACCTTGAGAGAGCTTACCACTTGTTTCCATGATATAATATCCTGTGTCCGCTTTATTGTACTCGTTGGTGATATACGGTACCTCCAGCATTTTCATGGCGCGGTCCAACATCCCATGCACGATCTCAAAACCTGCAGTTTTATTGCACCACACGGATGCTGCATGCCTCTCGTTACGCGCCTGACGTTCCCTAGAGACATCTTTGAAAACAACCTCTGACGTCTCAAAGACCTTGATGGGCAATGGCTGTGAGCGGTTCTCGCGGATCGTTTTGAGGAGGCCTGGGATGAGAGATGTCCGGACGACTTGAAATTCGAGTGTCTTCGGATTGGCGATTTTAATCGCGGTTTTATTGTCGTCATCATGGTTCAGCCATTCGAAATTCTCTTCGTGAGAGCACTACAGATTTTAGTGAGAAAAGCAATTTCACATAGAAAATTCAACTGACAAGGATTAGAGGGAGGACTTCCACCCAACCAGCAAAAGCCCATTCAGTACGAATCACATCGCTTAGCTTGCTGATGGCCAAAGGTTGAGCGACCGTACTCGTTTGGGGGAACTTGTCCGGAAGATTGTTGAAACCATACGCAATTGCAGCATCTTCCATGATATCGCACTCGTGGAGGATATCTGGTCGCGTTGGGGGGACGTGAACATGTATTTCGTCTGAGTTGGAAGGAGACACGGAGGCTTTCAAGGCCATACGCTGCAGCAAAGTGAAAACTTCGGGAGATGAAAGCGATAGACCCGTACATGAATTGACATATGTGGTATGGGCCGTCATTTGTCGCCCAGAGAGATCAGGACTGGTGCGAGTTTGGCCATTGGGGAAAACAATTTTGACAGGCTCGATGCTAACGAGTAAACAATGTAAACAATGTTGGGAGGTTAAGTATATCCATGTTACAACTTACGTGAAGGGTTCCGCACAATATTCGGCAAACATGGTGGCAACCATGTTAACGACAATATCGAGCTTGGTTTGATCAGTAGCGGTACATTCGATGAAGACATTTTTTGTGTTGAGCGTTATTTTGCTGTGCTCAGAATTGATTATTGGCGGCATCGAAAGTACTTGGTCCTTTGAATCATAGATGATGGGATATACTGGAGAATCACGGATGATAGGAAGATATTTTGCGAGGTGTTTCTCCGACTGAAAACATTGAGGGTGACCTAATAACAGGAGGACCAATAACTCACTTGGTATATCGTCATCAATTCCTCTGCTGTATAGGTTTTTTCTTTGCCCAAAGGAACGAATTGAATGTCACTTGGACGTCTAGCTTCATATCGGAAAGGCGGCGTCAACGTATCCAAATCATGGGTGCCGATTGCCACCAGCTGTCGCCGTCTGCAGATGTTCTGATGGAGTTTGTCCTGAAGATCCATGAAAGACGCGTAAGAACGCGGCGTGAACTGTATGTTGCGGAGGATTGCAGAAGCAATTAGCGGTCGGATTTTTGACGTCTGAGGTAGTCATTGAGGTCTATGATATGTGCTTTAGATGATGATAGTTACCTCTGCATCAACAGTGACGGTGAGCAGTTCAGATTCTCCTTCGAGCGGATACACTAGCTTGTAGATGGGCGCCTCTGTTCTTTGGAGGAATGTATTCAAGGCACGAGCGATGCCTTCGATACAGAGTAAATCATATCTAGATTGGATAACACCTCAGATTAACATGTAAGACTCCGATTTAAAAAGAGATCTTGCCTGTTTGCAGGAGTCTCTATTTTTAATTGCTAGCAGAATATAAGCCTTTAGAATAGATGAACGAGAGATAAACGATATTTACTGGACGCTCGGCAGGTAAGCCTTTCTTTAGAGCCTCCTCTACCTCCGCAGTCGTCTGCAAGATGTTGAGTCCCAAGAATGATTGTACTCAATTGACCATACACACGTCTTCATCAAGCTCTAGTCCATAGTCGAAGCAAAGTCTGTCAAATTCCTCCGTCGCTATTTTACATGTATTCAGAAAAATGACGGAAAGTAGATTGATGGCAACTGACTATATACTTTTCCTAGTCTTTCCCATAGATCAGCTTTGTCTGCTGCGACTGTTGGCATTTTGTAGACTGCGGCAAGAACGAAAATTTCTTTACTGTGCGATTTCGAAGATCAAGAAATCGAGTCACCCTGGAGTCATCAAAAGAATGACCAAATTTAGTCAGGTTGCCATCACAAAGTCCCTCTTGTCCATTGTCGACAATGAAATATATTGCTTTACTCAGCGGCGGCAAGGACAGTTGCTACAATCTTGTTCATTGCGCGCAGAATGGCCATGAGCTCGTAGCGGCAGCCTCGTTGGGACCAGAACCTGGCAAAGGTCCGACAATACTAAATCCAGAACCATCCTGCAAAATATTTATTATGCCATCGCTATCTTAGAGGAACTTGATTCATATCTCTATCAAACGGTCGGACAAGATGCGATCGAACTTGTTGCGCGTGCTTTGGAAGTGCCGCTCTATCGGAGAGTGATAACTGGACAAGCTATTGAGCAGGGATCTGAATACGGTGGTAGAAATGCGAAGGATGCAGGTGCGGTTGCTGGGGATGAGACGGAAGATCTTTTCGAATTGCTATCTACAGTCAAGGTGGGCATGCATTTTTTTACCCTGATTTGCTAACGAAATCGTCCTCGAAAGTCACATCATCCAGATATTCGGGGTGTAGCCGTTGGTGCTATTCTCTCAAATTATCAGCGAGTGAGGGTTGAACATGTGTGAGCCTTTTTCTTTTTGCGATTAAAGTTAGACTAGCACCTAAACCTCTTGCATAGATGTAGCCGACTAAGGTTGACCCCCCTATGTTATTTATGGCAAAGAAACCAACAAGAATTGCTCTCTGAGATGATAGAAGCAGGCATGGATGCCATTTTAATTAAAGTTGCAGGCATCGGTCTCACAACAGCCCACCTCGGTAAGAGCCTCGTGCAAATGGAGCCCACTCTTTTAAAACTTGTAAGCACAATCCCTCATTTTTACTCTTTAGGGGACCGAGTAGCTGATGTAGAATTCTTCAGAATACATTGTATGGATCACATGTTTGTGGCGAAGGTGGCGAGTACGAGAGCTTAACTTTGGATTGCCCTCTTTTCAAACATCGTATAGCGTTGTAAGTCGTCAGATTGGGATTTCCTTCCTTTTCAACAATCGCAATTATTGTAGGAAGAAAGTAGAGACTGTCATACATTCGGACAACTCTTTCGCCACGGTTGCGTTCCTGCGTATCAGGGATGCGGCTCTAGAATCAAAGTCGGCAAACCCGCTTTCTGCTCCGATGCCTCCTATCTTGACCGACCAGTATAAAGCCATTCGGGATACAATTCTGTCCTCACAAGAGGAATCCGGAACGATAGAGCGGCCTACAGCGGACCAACAAGCATTGGAATTCAATCATTCAAGTATGGCCACTATCATCACTTCTAGTCTACAAAGGAGTAACTGGGTTGCTATTTCAAATGTACAAGCAAGTAATCCTCCATACGAATCCGACATGATTCTTGAGGAAGAAGTCATTAAGTGTTTCCAAATTCTTACCGGTAGGTTCAACACTTTTATGCACGACTCTAAATCATCGTTTTTCAGAACGTTTAGCCGAATATGATCTCGATTTGTCCAACTGTGTCAATATTAACGTGTTCCTCCAATCAATGGATCTTTTTGGGCTTGTCAATACTGTTTACTCTACATTTTTTGGATCTAGTCCACCAGCTCGTGCCTGTGTCGGGGTAGATCTTCCAGAAAATATCAGAATTAGGCTGGACTGTATTGCGATCAAGGAGCAAAATTCTTCAGATCGTCAATCTCTTCATGTTCAAGGACTGAGCTATTGGGCACCTGCGAATATCGGGCCATATTCTCAAGCTATTACTGTTCGTAAAGTCTCTCAATCGAGTCCTTATCTGATATCAAATGCAAATTTAGGCTGGCGAACGTGTATTTATATCAGGTCAAATTGGGCTCATCCCTAGTGAACTTGTTATCCCATCTCCGCGGTCTTTCTCTGCAGAGTTTGCACTGGCTTCACAGCATGTTGCAAGAGTTACTAGTGCACTGCAAGAAACCTCGGGCGGAGGATGGAATGGTCATTCACAGTTAACAGTCTACTGGTTGGTGGATTCAAATGATCTCACACGTTCCAAGATCGGACATCGTGCATTACAGGTTGGTTTCCACCATGATTTACATCCATTGCGACTTAAGATGGTTCTTTCCAAAGGTTCCTATGTCTCCTACATTATTTTTGCTTTCAAAGGAGCTCCCTAAAGGTGCGGTCGTTGAGAAACAAGTGCTCCTCCACACAGGCCGATGTCTAGTTGTTGATGATGATGAAGACATGACACTCCAACGTGTTCCTTTGTTTGAGCAAGGTTAATAGTTGGTCTTGTTGTATGCATAGGAAACGCCTTTTCATTGCTTTGGTTACTAACAGGCAATTCAACTTTTGATGGTGGGAGTGTTGTCCACTGGGAAATCTCAAAATTCCATGACTGTGATTCAACATCATCCGCCGTTATCTTCTTGAAAGGAGGTACGTAAATGCAGTCCTTGTTCTTATCTTTATTCTGAAAGGAATTCCTTTCAGATTTTAGCAATAAGACGCCCGAGATGCAAGACGTAATTGCAAGTCTATCGTCCGTTGTGGCATGTACACTCTCGATGAGATATTTTTATTCTCAATCAGCCACCAATCCATGTCAGTTTCCGTTTTCATGTCCTTAATGAGATCCATCATCATTGAGACGTACACAACAGTGGACATTGCCAGCCTAATATTCGAGAAAGAGCTTCCTCCTACTACACCTATACCTTGCCGATGCATTTCTAGTCTTGGCGCAGATGCTTGGGATGTCGCACTTTGCTTAATATTAGTCTAGACAGGAGAACACCATCAAACTAAAAATGAGATTATAGGTTATGATATGTAACACTATGTAAGATGGGCCAGAAATTCGACGAGAAAGATACTACCAATGATCAAAATCATTAATGTTGTTTGCCATGTGGCAATCATGCGTTGGACTCTTCACCAAGAAGTTTCATTTCACCGAGTCGGCGACGCATAGCTTTTTCCGTGGACGTAGGGGGCACCCTGCGCGCAAACAGCGCTGCCAATAGGGAGCATACGCCACCGAATCGGAGTACCCAGGCAACTCCATTCTTACCTAGATATGTGTTTGTGTCCTTCGCAAACCCTTGCGTACCGGTTCCATCCACGATTTTAAAAATTATACTCGTCACTATGGCCACCTAGAGCCAGAATCAGAGGTTATGTCGACGGTAGGCGGTTCCTGAAACACGTACGATGAATTGAGGCATAACTATGGCAAGATTGTGGATCCCGAGTACAGTCCCGCCTGCCATAGGTTTAGCGGGGATGTCATCCTCTGGGTTGAAGTCGTATTCGTCGAAAGAGCGACGACGAATCAAAGGTTGTCTATCACCAGAAGTGGAACGATGACCTGGGACGGAAAAATTCCGGACGTGAAAAGGACGTCGAGTATCTTGAACCACGAGACTCGGTGGTGGGTCTTTCAACAGCTGCGAACAGTAGTTAAATTTGGATGGATGCTGAGACAAGGGCCAATACCTCCATGATGATCGCAAAAGGCACCCACATCGCCACTGCCCAGCACATACCAACAAGACCGATAAATACCATGGCCTTGCATTATGATGAAGGTATTGTCCGCATCAATATTAGAGGAACTCACCTGAACTACTGTGGAGATAAAAAAGGTTGAAAAGGTTAGAAGACTGAACAGGATAAGAGCCCCCGTCCAGATATTGCGTAACAAGAACGGCATCACAGGGAGTTGTAGAGGTTTTCCTTTTTGGGCTGCCTCAACTCTCCATTGACGTACAGTAGCCCGAATACGGGAAATTTCAGCGTTTTCGTCAACATCAGACTTGTGCGACATAAGACGGCGGTCGCGTGACGCAAGGTGTGGAAGAATGGTGCCTGCAACGACCCCGACTACGTAATGGATGTCAGAATGTTTTATGTGAACATGGGTTTGAAGCACCAACCAACGCTGTATATTAGCATGGCAAGCTCTCCAGTTCTGGTAGCCAGGTCCGCATTTGGTTCCTTCCCATGCTCATATGCCATGATTTGTCCCATGTATGTAGTCCTATGTTGTATAATCGATAGGAGCAAAAATGCACGGTAGAGTGCACTTACGAGTAGAAGAGAAAAGGAAACCTATCGAAAAACATCAGGCCATTGTCTTGGAAAGATTGATGACGTGGATGACAGACCATGCCATAAACGCAAACAGTTGAACGTAACAAACGCGTCGAATAGGCCTCGGTAAATTTATAGCAGATGAGTATATGCTGATTAGAATATCCCTGAAAGTTCTATCCTGTAGTTAGCAAAAATTGTTCGACTGATGAAGGATAGTGCTACCCCTCTTGTTGCAGTTGCCGCCGCGCCTTGGGACGTTCTTCTTCTTCGTGACATGCACAAGTAATCCAAACGGTTGCCACAAGAATAACGATGCATATGATACAGAACTTGCGAAACTGACCGCCGCCTAGAACCCTGATGATAGGCAATTGCTCCAGTGGTAAAAATCCTAGTTGGCGAGTGAGTTTAGATAAACAAACATTGAATATTAATTATACCAAAGCCGTATCCTACGATGTTGCCTGCATTCGTCATTCGGCCATGCCATGCATTTCCTGCATTCAATTGACCCGGTGGGGCAATATCCAAAAGAAGATTTCTGAGGGAGGCTTGCAATCCATTAAGAGCAAAGTCTAGAATGTAGAACGAGACGACCGCAAATCCGATGGCCGTGTTATTGACCTAACTCATGGTCAATTGATAATAGACGTAGTCATAGCAAGTATGATCTTACCTTGTCGTCCTTTTCAGTCCAGCCTCTTCCACCTTCCCAGATACGATCGACAAAGAATGCGGCCAATTTTTGACAATAGGCAAGTGTAAGTGTCGAGATAACCAGTGCTAGAGTTGAAAGAATGATCCAGAAACGTCGGCGATACTTCGAAGAAGAAGAGTCTGATAGTGCCCCTGAGATAAGTGCAAGTCGCGGCATAAATCACTCATATTAATATAAAAGCGAAGCGCGCCTACCAATGACAGGTTGTGCTACCAACCCACTGATGGGACCCGCCAACCACACAAGAGACGTTAAGTGTTCAGAGAGGCCAAGACTCTGGAGGAAAGGTGTGCCATATCTGATGTCATCATGAGCGCAATTCACATCCAGAGCTGAGTACTAGCTCACCCGAGTTCAACCGTCCAGGCAATTTGTGCACCAGCCATAGAGATACTGAGAGTTATGAGGTCCCAACTTGTTAATTGGCGCTTTCCCGGTGGCGTCTTCGATCTGTTGTGGGCATCCCTCTCCCCAACAGAGCCGGCGCTTTCACCAACTGAATGATCCGGTACCTGGCCCCTTGTTGCAGGCCAAGGAATTTGAGTTGTTGGGTCTGGGTCACTGTCAGCAATGGGAGGGATCATGTTGGGTCAAGAAGCAAGTGTGCCACTTCGCCTTCAAGCCTGCCGTCATGTTTATGTACAACATCGACCAGCCAATGGACTCAGCAGCACGTGGGATCATTCCGATATTAGCCGGCTGGGTTTCACTAGACTACTCCTGCTTTCATCTCGCAAACAAGCTTTTGTGGATGTCAAACGTGCTGCAAGCTGCTGGTTCAATCAATCAAGATCACTATCTACACCCCTTACCTTTAGTCATCTCATACCCATAAATAAATACATCATTACGGTAGAAATACATGAATAAATATGGTCCATATTATAGCGGCAACAACACCAAGACGGGTAGAAGGTAATCATACAAATGACTGATGGTACAAGGGCATACAGGTCCGGGTACTAGGTATCTGTCACGACCCACGAGTGGAAGCAGCAGACGTCTTTCGTCGGTGGCTCGATCCGGTCGACGTCTCGAAACTCTGGAGAGGCTTTGAAAGTATGTGAAAACCTTTCCGGCGCCCGTTCGTCGCAGGTACACAATTTTCTTCTTTCACTACTCTTGAAGGGGCCGGTGCGGGAAATTGAGCGTATTGGTTCGAAATGCCAGCGTACTCTTCCGCTTCATCGAAGGATAATCGGTCTACACTGGCAATAGATCGCAGGGATTTTGACATAGAAGATGACCTAGTAAGCAATGGAATCGGAGAAACCCCTCTCCGAGGGGCACTGGTAGTTGGACTGGTACTGGATCCGGTACGGGTGTCTGTTGGGGACATACCATTTCCTGAACCCGACGTATTCGAGGGTTGTGTGGTCCGGAGTTGTGCAGCTGACACTGAAGGACGAAGTCTTCGCGGTGTTACTGACCCACTGACCAACGCTGTAATGTCATCCCCATTAGCTGATGGTCCAGCTGATGCGAATGTGGAACCATTTTGAGATTTAGTATCTGTCGATGAAGTCCCCTGGCTTCCACTCCGGCTTCGTAATAAATACTTTTCCATTGCATCTGCGTCTCGCTCTCTCATGCGGTTCGCTATTGGAGATAAAGCTGAAGCAGGATTGGGAGGTGGATTGAGTAGGGATCCTTTCGGAGGAGCTTGGAACGTTGTGCCATTTGAAGGTACGCCATGTGGTGGATGGTGGCTGGCCAGAGAGTGATTAAGAAAAACAGAACTTGATCCTGTGGATGGTTGAGAGGGAGATGACGACAATTGGCCAGCAGCCAAATTATCTGGTTCGCCACTATCCGAAGTAGCCGTTGTACGACTTGTTCCTGATCCACTCCTCATTCTGGGCGCTATGCGGTCTTTCGCCGGAACAGGGGGTGGAGCTGGAAGGCTGCCTCCCCATTCATTTCCTCTTGCAGCTGCCTGGGCAAATATATTTCGGCGCTGTTTCTTATTATTCTCGAATTGCATCCGGGCTGTATCCTGAAGGGTGTCTCTAGTGCTAAATCTACGACAGAATGATTTTTTAAAAAGGGTGGAAACGATCAGGAAGTACGAACGAGTAGGCGTAATCAGAGGCAGTGAAACCCTGGTTATTTCTAGCAGCATATTGACAACCCCTTTCTATAAGAAGTTGAACTGTCTGTGTAATTTTCGCCATGTCAAGGAGGGTAAAATACTGAACGGACTACTCACAGTAATATGACCCCATGAACTTGCACTTTTTGTCCATAAGCATAAGCAATCAGCCAACGATGTAAACAGACTTACTAATGAAGTGGTGTATTCCCCTTATTGTCCGATAAATCAAAATCTGCTCCGAGGTCGCACAGCATCTGATGTGAAGATGAAAAAATTGATGTCAGTGGGAAGCATGAAACAGCAGACGAACATACCCGCACGAGTTCCTCATTTCCTTTGAGTGCAGCAATATGCAGGGCAGTTTTCCCTTGTGTATTTGACCAATCCAAGACCCATGAATAACGATCATAATAGAGTCGTGCCATTCGTAAAAAAGCATCGGTGGAATCCTGCATCGCTGCTGCGGACGCATATGCCGTTGGTTGTTGGTCTGCTAGAATCATTAGAATTGTGTTGTTTTCGGAATCCTGCGAGATAAATGATGAGTGAAAAAGAAAGTACCCTACGTAATGTGAAGCCCCGCACCCTGCTCAACTCTTCGTCGTCGTGACCAGCAGCTAGTAGGAACTCAAAGGTCTCTTCATGACCAAGCACGGCGGCCCATGCCAGTGAGGTATACCGGCGAGGGGCAGTATCAGGATTTCGCATATCCGTCCTTTGAATAAGGCGTTTCACAAGAAACAAGTTATTTTCTGCACAAATTCGGTTCCGTTAAGAGCGGCAAATGAAGCACGATCAGCCAGAGAAATCAGTACCTTTGACCGCTCTTCGCAGTCGGGCAGTAGCATCTTTTTCAGCCATGAAGGCAAGAGAGAAGTGGCAGCCAAAATGGCGGAAGGTTCCAAGGAACAAAAGACAAATTAAAGGCAGACGTCACGTGGGAAACCAGAGCGCTCAACGGATTGCAGTGCTAAGTGTCCGTCTGACAGTTGATGGTCCTGGCAACTGTTCAATTTATGAGATTTTAGTTACCTGCACACCGCGTTACCTCTACCTTGCTTGAATCTGGCATAAAAATGCCCAAAGTTGTTTCTAGGTCAGCAGTCTCGTCATCGGCGGATGGTAAGCACAAGACCCCGGCGCTAAGATGATATTAAATGTTTTTCTTAGCCCTACCTACTGCATCCTCCGCCGCAGCGCTGCGTGTCTACTGTGAGTGGCATGCTATTTGTTATCAGATGTGACAACAGCCATATTTAGACCTTAATCCCACCAGATTGTATATGCGGCGAATTTATTGTGAGTCTTTGTACATTCCTACTGTCAATATCTCATTGACCACTGCTCACAGTTAGTTATTGACAAAAGTCTTGCCACTCTTCCAAGACGCAAAACAGACAATGCCATCATCATTCGGTCGCAGGAAACTGGTTCCGGCAAGGCGAGAGTTTTTAAGTTGAATGCTGTGGCGGAAGATCCTATTCTTCTCGAAAGGTGATACCTTTACCCTTCGTCTACGGCAAATTTTTATATTGAATCACTTGCTTACAGGGAAAATGGTCACGAACGACAATATCGATTTCATTGCCCACGTTGTTCGTTGAAGATTGCGTACCAGTCTTCTCCGCCGCCCGTAAAATCGGCACCTTTCCTGTACCTCATCTCAGGAGCCCTAACCCAGATGCAGGGCCAAGTGCCACCTGACGCTTTCGATGGAGAAAATGATTTGTGATGGTTATTTCGTTTATTACTTTGGTTCAAGGCCATTGTGATTGAGCTCTTCGGAGCAGCGGAGCTTGCGAACATCGACGAAATGAGCAGTATAGATCTTTGTTTACAAATTTCATAGAATGTTGTCCCAGGAATTGACCAAAATATTACTCCCTAATTAAGTAGAGTACGGAAGCAATTCTAAATTCAAGGGCCGACAAGCAGTGCCAAGGCCCAAGGTTAGCACTCCAATTCCGTGTCGTTGAGACTTATCTCCCATATAGTTCTACTGCATGGAGCTTCCATCATCCCGGGAACTGGAGCTTGAAATCCTGTTGAGAGAGAGGGACGCTCATCTAACTGAATTGACTGTAAGATCGTGTTTTGAAAACGGGATTTCAATAGCATACTGACTATGGCGTCTAGGATGAAGTCGCGGAGCTACGACAATACCTTTCCAAACAGCCGGGGCCATCTTCTACAGACCCAGTTTCTCTTCCGCCGGCTTTGCTGTCCCTCCTTCTACCTCATTTCAATAGCGCCGCGACCAAAAACACTGGTTCAAACACTGTGACAACCGCCCTCACACAACGAGCGCACCTGTTGCAAGAAGAGAATGATGAACTATATGAACTATTGAAGCATAGTGAAACCGGTAAATTGAAAGATGAAGCTCGTGGATTGCGACGAGTTGTCGCGAAGTTGGAAGTTGCCTTGAACGGTGTGCTCCCATTTCCCGAAACTCAACTTTCCTATACTGAGAAGGTTTCTCGAACAGAATCTCACCAAATAATCAGCTCATTATCGTATGTTTTACGTACCACGACACGTTTTTTCCTGAGCGCTAACCCACTCGCCACAGAACGGAGCTTGACAAGTCATATGAATTGATTAACTCATCTCGCCAAATCAATAGTGTTAATAACGCGAAACCGCACTCTTATTCACCTCGAAACTCTTACCACCCTACACCTCAACCCGAATTTGCAGGCAATGGAAATACTGTGTCTAAACAACTTCCAACTGGTCCAAGGGCATATAAGAAACCTCGTTTATCTGACTCTCAAATGTCTCCTCCACGCCCTATTGTTCCATTACCTTCTCATAAGCCTCAGAATCGCAATCATCCTAATACCTCTCCACGTCCACAGGTGCGGGAACACTCTCGCTATGAAGCCAACAGCCGCACTGCATCAAATGCTAAAATGGAAGTTGATGAAGTACCAGACGCTCCGCCGCCTCCTACTCGTGAACGTGAACGAAACCGCGAACGAGAAAGGAATAAGGAAAGAGAACGTGGAACTAAGGAGCGGGAACGTGATAGAGGCAGGGAGTGGGATCGTGATTCTCACAAAAATACAGGCACTCGTCGCAATGGAACAAACATCGCTGGATCTGGTCGAGGGGTTGGTGGAAGCCTAAGTCGTAAAGGCAACGAGCGTAATCATTCAAGTACCCGTAGTCATGCTACAGATCATACAAGTCGGACGTTGCAGGAGAGGTTGGGACTCTGAACGTATGAGCTCTTACCATGGTCTACTTCTCTGTTTGCCTCTAGACCTGGGTTCTCGTCTATTTTATCATACCGAAGTTTAGGGTTGTTTCTGTTCTATGTATATCAAGTCAGTGTAAGTTTTCTTTTTGTCATTCATTTTGCATCTAACTCTAACCCTTTTTATTGCCGTGACAGTGTATTCATATTATGTTTTTTTTCATGTTCAGTTGGTCTCTTGCTGTGCACGTTGTTTCAACATTACTTCTCTAGTGGTAAAGGAATTGATAATAATTTTCCATGCACGTGAGCTCATAGACCAGTGCAAGTGACGGACTACAGATCCTCAAAATATGTTAAACGAATATAATTATTATATGGCTGATAATCTACTAAATTAGTATAAATATATACAAGATAGTGTATGTAGTGAGGATGCTTATATATAACAAGCAATGTACAGCGCCAAGGGGTGTGAGTAATGGTAGGAATGCGTTATAAATGCAACAGTGATTGAGGTGAGACAAAATGCAAGGATTTGCGAGATTAATGCGGAGATATGGTAGGCTGAATAGCAGAAGGATGTGGTGATACAGAGAAAAGGGTAGGGCCTGCCCAACCAAGCGTTTCAAACGAATATTCTACGCTTGCCAAAACAAAAAAAGGGAGCCATGCTTTCGCGTTAGATGGTAGTGACAGGGGTTTGCGATGAACTTCGAAAGCGAAAAAAACCGTAGACAGGCCATGCCCAAGCTTTTGTGCTTTTCAAGGGCAGGAAGTACAGGTTTGGAAGGGGGCTTTCGTTGAGGTAGGGCATTTCCACCCATCCCATCAAGGTAGAATGAGTCGAACGAATTAAGTTGGGACCTGAGAGTACGCTTTCAGCTGGAGGTGACCGACAGGAGATCCGACGCGGCAGGGGCGGGAGGAAGCGGAAGGTTTGCGACCGGCAAAAATGTACAGAGGAACGGCGGGGACAGCCACGGTCAGTGTAGACCTGTGACGAGAATTAAGTTCCCGAGCGCTGCGGGAAGGCGAAGGCTGTTGTGTCCTCGAAGTTGGACACGTCCGCATCCTCGCTATCATAACGAGCATCTCAGATCCGAAAAAAGAATCAAGGAAAGGAGATGATAAAGCAAGGCGTAAGAAAACGCTTGGGCGGATCAAAGAGATCAAACGATGTGCCTTGGGTCCCCACCCGGGCCGTACAAAGGTCCGGCAGTCGCAGGTTGGGTGTTTCGCGTCTGCTTGAGTAGTAGTAGTCGGTACGCCTTCGGTAGGCTGGACAGTAGTCGGTCGGGTATGAGGCACGGTGCCAGGGGCTTCGCGAGTTTGTTGGGTGACTG